>Ga0214478_100202_pt1 | contig 34665 bp, 22 predicted proteins | sample M1_20Mar14CPVII9_2_FD_178001 | JGI IMG/M metagenome (GOLD analysis project Ga0214478, IMG submission 178001) | Marine eukaryotic communities from Monterey Bay, California, United States - M1_20Mar14CPVII9sort6BwellD7 | ecosystem: Environmental > Aquatic > Marine > Unclassified | place: USA... | reverse complement strand
TAAAAGCAACACTCAACAGCTTTGCACCCCTTCCACTGCCATCAAGATTATGTATAGAAGGTGGTTCAGAGTTGAGTAAATACTCAAGAACATCTTGCATATCTTTGATGTTGGAGTTGGAAAGGAGCGCACGGACTGGATCGTTACCATCAATATAATCCCCTAAAGTTTAAAGCTCGATGATAGTCCTCAGCCAAGACCTTAACCGTATCAATATCAATGTTTGATTTCCGTATCAGATAGCAATACAGGGGTAATCCCTCAACTTCTGTTTCTTTATCAATTATCTTTCCCTTCATCTTGCAAAGCTCAGGATTTTTCATGACTAACAATTCGATAATTGAACTATGACAGTACTGATTGTAACATGCACAATGCAATGCCGACTGAACCCCTACATGGTAACTTGCAGCTTCAGGGCATACTTCCAATAGGTAATAGATGATCTCCAATGCAATCTTCTTATTCAAACAAGCCAGATGGAAAAAGACGTTATAATATATGGAAATTCTCCGCATATCTCTTGGAGCGAACTCGAAGTAAGGAGGTTGATTTTCTCTTTTAATGTATCCAATGATAGAGAGTTGGATGCACACAAATCAATCAAACCCTTTAGAAGTGTATCTGATGGTGTAGAGCAATCAATATGACCATTTTCTTCAATACATATCGATTCGGCTGTATCTGATACAGATATACGTTTACCATTAAATGTGAAATGGAGGAGTGTGTAGTCCTTAACTCCATACCGTTTTGTATATGCTCTAATCATTTTGATCAATTTTTCAGACTTCCTAATCTTAAAAATAACAAAGTCTGGATGACACTTATTGTTCACTTGGAAGGTGATACTATCATCAGCATCATCAGACATTGTAGAGTATTATCTAATATGATAAGGTACTACTATTTTGGACATAAGATGTAGATAAGATGTGCACTAACTTTTCCATTGAAGTAGGTAAATGAGCCCACCAGATATATATTATTGATGACAATTATTGTACGATGCAGTTTATGGTATATATTCTAAGTTGAATAGAAGTTATGCGGTACAAGAATAATGGCTGCTTCTGATCTCCTAGGGGGCAGGTGGGCGTGCCCTTCTTAAAGACGTATGCCCCCTAAAACCAAAGCAAAAGTTCAAAGCATGCGTGCATGCAGTCAGCTATAGTGTATCGATATATTGCTTGTATATATGATAGTTTATCCATGTATATTGTTGCTCAACATGTGTATAAAATGGCAGGGTAATAGTTGCAATGCTCGATAGAGCAGTCGGCTCCATGAGGGTATAATTATACCTTATGACATAAAGAAAAGAATCAATGCACCATCAAATTAATATAATAAGACAATACCTTCTTACTACACATAGCTTTACATATGTCATCTTCCACTACTCCTACTCGTAGATCTAAACGAAAAACATCACAGTATAATCATCGACCATCTACTCTACAAATACAATTAGAAGCAGCAATCGAATCAGGCGGTATATCCAAACTAATATCAATATTACAATCAACATCAACAACCACTATCAACAACGACATTGATATATTAAACACTCATCAATGGACGCCATTGGTAACTGCCATATTCAAACTAGGCAGAAATACAACTAAAAATGGTAATACCATTCAATCACAAGAACAGTTATTGCAGTTGATACATATCTGTCATGAAAAAGGCATCAATATCAATTCAGGAGCCAGGGGGGTTATTAGAAATTTTAAAGTACGTACTTATGGGTCTACTTATAAAGCGACTTTCGGTTCCTCAAAAAATTGGTTCCTTGACTAAGATCGCACCCCAAGCATCTCGACACTCGCTATAGTGAGTATAAAGCGTGCCTCCTCCGAGACAAAGCCGAAAACACCAGGATTTTGGGCAACTGAATCCCTTCAATAGTAGCGGCCGTAGGCCGCTACCAGGTGAATCATGCATACCTCACGCTCTGATTCTCCTAAGGATTTCTTGGGGACTCATCCTATTACAATGGAGAGTGCTCCCTGTCGTGCTCTCTTTAGTCACTTTATGTGATTCCGTCTCGCCGTACCAGATAATCCGTAATAACATTCTGTCCTTTCCCTCTTGTCTTACATTCTTCTTCGAACGCTAATCGTACCTTTTCTAACTGCTTACACCATGCCTGCTTTGTTTGTCTTCTCATCCTGTGTAGTCTAGATACGTCTACCTTTGCCATAAACTGATCGCACCTTGCCAGTACTTCACGCTTGTGTTTCGCAAACCAAAGTACTTTTTCTGCTAACGCTTGATCCAGTTGTATGTTGTATCGACTCCCTGGGCCGTGCAATATACGTAACCGAGTTTTCCATATGGGCTCGGCCCACACTTCCCATATTATCTTTTGTAATGCCACAGCTTTCCTATCTGGGTTGTGACTACCAGCTCTCTTGATCGCTTCATACCATCCCTTTGCTAAGAAGCCTCTAAGCATCAGGTTGGTTCCAATCCGTAGCTGCTGTTTAATCGCATCCTCTACTTCTGGGGTATGAGACTCCTTTATCCAGTCTTTACCTCCTCGTGCTTCTGTTTTTGCTACATGACATACCGCCTCCATTATGTGTAGTGGTATACGATGGGTCTTTCCCATCTTCATCATCTTCTCAATCGCCTTTTTCCTGACCTTCTTCATCTCTTTATTGGGGCATCGGAAGAGGTGGGTCATAGTCTCGTCGTTACACGAACATCCCGGGCATTGATTCACGCCTGTTATCACCTGGCGCATGTGCATAATCGACAGCCATCCATGCATCAACTTACTTGTGAACCGGCGCGAGTGCCTCTTCATTCCCTGACGGACTGTTCCTACTGTATCCCAATTGACTAACTTTACTACCTCCTTCGTCCATCCGTATCTCTCCTTACAATACTGTATCATCTTCTTCTTTCTATGGCCTCTGTAAATTTCCTGTTTCATCTTCGATGTGATCCACTTCTTACCAATGCGTAACATCGCTCTCGATCCCTTATAAGGGAGCTGAATCACTGATTGACTCGGTGCTTGTCCCCCCTCCAATACCGCCTTTGTGGTACCAGAGGCGTGACGGTCGCATTCGATGTTCATCTGAATAGTTTCATCCTCTTCCTCTTCCATAGGTGGCATCTGTTCAGGTTTCCTGGGGGTTGGGTTGAACATCTTATTGACTTCTCTTGTGGCCGTAGAGACGCTTGATGATTCAGGAGCCATATTTGGTGAACATTATCATTGTCCTTTGATCGTAGTAGCGTACTATGGATATTACACAGCAGTACAATTAATGATTGAATTAGGTGCCTTACCAGATTTGGGTGATGGTGAAGGTCGCAACGTATGGTTTGCTTCACTCCAAAGTCCATTGGCATCTGTTACTACTTTACGAAAATGTGATGAATTAACTGCACAGTTATTATTGGATAGAAAGGTAGTTACTACTAGTTTAAAAGTATGGAAAGGTCAATCTAAAAAGGGATCTATTTGTTATATGAATGGTGATTCATCTGTCGGATCGGTAATGTTACGATCAATTATTAATAAGAATGTACATGTATTGAAATTCTTAGTTCAATCTGGAGGTAGTTTGACAGATCGGGATTATAGTCAGTTATTATTGTCAAATAAGACTTCACAATTGAATAAGATGGTGATAAAAGTTAGCAATGTATCAAATGTTACATCATATAGTGAAGAAATAAGTTGGTCATTTCCCCCGACGTGGAAAGTAGCTGTGAAGTTATGTCAAAATTGCGGTTTGTCAGAGGAGATATTTGATGCAAATGTTATACCCTTCCTTTCCAGAGATTGGTTCTATTCTGATAGTCATAAATGTAGTTATTTGTTGGGACCGTCGTTGGGTGATAAGTTTGGTTCGTGTCGACAACAACCGTGGATGAATCCTTAGTCTATATCAGAAGGCTAGTGTGAAGTAAGATGTACTCGAGCTATCTGAGGTATGGGTGAGAGAGGTAATGGCCTCTTGTCCGCCTTCCTATTAGAAACGAGTACATCCAAAGTGGGAGGTGAGTACTCTTGTGGAGTAAGCAGCTTTGATTTGACTGTATGTAGATGAGTTTGTGAGGTACTTATGAATTATTATTTTCCTCATCACACACTAACCTCTCGGCTCACTTTTTCACATCATCATTCATAGCATCGAAAATAAACAATGATCGTGCCATTCATTGCAACACTATTTTGCATAGCCGTTGTCTCTTCTACAACGACCGATACTAGTCTGGGTGAATTTAATACATGCATATTCAATATACTACCCGATGAGAATTATACGCACGTAGAGATCGACACGGCGGTGAAAGAATGCTTTGAATTAATCGAGGATGTAAGTCGTGATCCGGCCAGTGCCGTCGACGAGAAAGAAGTGGCAGAAGCAACCGATGAAACGCTACCATTACCAGTGACTAGTATCAGTTCTAATAACAATGACATCAATAATTCAGCGGTAGTAACAGAGCCGCCATGTACAATGACAATAAATCAATGGCTTGAGGACCTAAGAGAACACTTTGATGATTGGGGAGATAGAATGTATCATGAAGATAAGTTTAACATTCTTGAACAGGAGGGAACGCTGTTACAACTTAGATTCGTTAAGAAGATGAACGACCTTCTTGTTTCTAAGGATGATGTCACACAGAGAGATGCAATCAGTGCTTATGTCATGTCTCTACTCGATTATGATGAAAGATCCATGCTGCTATATAAGCTTGATGAGCTCGAAGGAAGAATGCAACGAATTAATCAGCCATTTGCATTTGATTTCAATAACGTCATGAGTTACTTTCTCGATTTGTCCAAGGGTTTAGATTATCATTTGATGGAAGAAGAACGTTTACTTCGAGCAGAGGCACGCACAAGAATGAACTTTTACATAGATTATCTGAATGAGATTTGGGAGCTGCCAGACGATGATGATCAGGCGGAGGTATTTAGTGATATGCATTCACAACTCGATTATGAGGAGAAGAAAAGTCTGTCTGCTGATTTGAAAACACTTAAGAACGAATTACGGGTTAAGTTCGGTGAAGACGAAGACAACTTTAGTACATATAATGTCATCATATACTTTCAAAATAAAGCGGAGGGTTTACATGAGGAATATGTCTCTTCATCTGTGTTGACAGACAGTTTGCATTATCGATTTCTATCCCTGGCTGATGATGTAGAGGTTGATTCTTCAGATGTTAAGCCTGATGATGATGATGATGAACCCAAGCATGAGAATGCAATTCGTCAAGAGGCACAACAACTACTAGAATTCTATCAAGAAGTACTTGTTGCTGCCATGGCAAATGAGGACGATGACGTCCTGCTCGATAGTGCAATGAGTATAGCATCTATTGAAATGATTACTCAGGTTGGTTATGAGGAAAGTATACGTATTCAAAATGGGATGATTGAGGTTAGAGAGATATTGTTGCCACTCGGTGAAGACGAAGAATACCACAATTGGTACAACGTCATGGCTTACTATGAAAACATAGCCAAGGGAACAGAATTAGAATTCGTTGCGTCATCAGTATTAGTTCATAATCTTGACATGTTAGAGAGATTCCTACCCTATGATTACGATGCTGATGATGATGACGAGGATGATGATGAGCCTCTAGTGTCACGGATAGAAGCTGCATTAATGTACAAACCACATCCTGATTTAGATGATTCATGGAAATGGTCCGATCTTAGTAATGACATGTTAATTTATGTATGCAAAGAAGCACTCTTGCCATTATCAAGGCCAGATCGATATACACGAAGAAGACTGATTAAAGAGGCAAGAGAGTGCCATGTGTTCCGGGCATTACTTTTGGAATTGGAAGCGGTCGAGATAGATGATTTAATGGATAACTTCTTCTTAGATTTGTACACTAAAGACAAGAGAGAAAACATCGATACTATGATATCAGTTCTACAAGTTAGTGAAGAGGAAAGAGTAGAACTTCGGGATTACATTATTGCTATGTTAGATTCAGAAGATGACAGTGACAGTACAAAACCTACGGAGACAAATCAACCCAAATCAAACAGTACACTCAACAAATTATACGGACTTCTACTGGCTATAACAATTCTATTTGGTCCGCTACTTGTACTACTTGTTTATGATATATGGATGAACAACTTCATAGACTACTCAGTATTACTTGACAAGTATGAAATGTTACATGAAATGACATCAAACATAATTACAAGCATGCGGGAGTTGCTCTGCATCATCTGCTCTGTGCCATTGGTAATACTCGATTACATTGTTTGTGTGATCAGAAGACCTTATGAGCTCTATCAGGAAACAAGGATAACAAAAACAATCTTTGTAGAGTCTTCTAGCCTGAATAAGCTAATCGGCAGACGAAGAAGAAAGAAGAAGGAACTCATTCGCTGCTCAGGTATAGAGGATATGCAAATCGATTCAGCAGCTACTGGTAGTTATATACCTGTGGAACTGACAGGACGAAGACAAGATGTTCAGAAGGCAATTGAATTAGTCCAAGAAGCTGTTGGGATGGAAAATGTGGAGATTAATCAACCATCAAGTAATACCCCAACAGTTCAAGAAGGATCATCTGTTTCGTCATTGGTGGAGACTCAGATTATGGTTGACTACTGTATCGAGGAGTTCAAACTCCGTCATGATAAGGATATCCGCCAGAATCAACGCTCCGTCAGACGCCTTCGTGTTGCTTGTGAACGTGCTTTGTGCACATTGTCTAGTTCATCACAAGCTAGTATAGATATTGACAGTCTCTTCGAAGGAATAGATTTCGATGCCGTTATTACCATTTCCCAACTTGAGGATCTTCGTCAGGACTCTTCTTCTTCATCCGTGGTAGTTGCTGATTCCAACACCCTAGAGGAGCAACATGTTACTCATAATGATAGCAGTGATATCAAGTCAATGCAACAACAAGATGATTTCAAGTCAGTGCAAGAAGAAGAAGATTCGGTACCATCCGAGATTGGCGTCGATGATTCTTCTCAAGGAATGAGCCATAGTACTATTGACGAGAGCAACACATCCAAGGCACTCTCTACCTTTGAGTTGAATGAGATCGATCCACTTCTCGTCTTCTTGCGGTCACAAGCGTCATGTATCAAGGGTAGTGTAGATGAATTCTATACTTGGCTCGTCAAGTCTGAAGACATCGATTCAATGATGGCCTTGAAGGAAGCTGTTTGTGAGGATGATTATCTCAACAATAAGATGAAGAGGGGATGCGGTGGCTCTGGACTGAAAGGATTCAAGCTGTCTACTTTCAAACGGGCTGTATTAGAATATGACAATCATACCACTGCAGATAATGTTGAGAGTAAGGTACCAGCAGCCTCAAGTACCAGCCTCAACGAGCCTCCGGAGGAGCTAGTATGTCCCATTAGTCTTGTACTAATGACAAATGATCCAGTAGTTGCGGCCGATGGTATCACATACGAACGAGCATCTATCGAAGATTGGTTTGAGAAGAGTAAGGCAAAGATTAGTGATGCTCGGGGGAAGTTGATGAACAACCACCAGTCTGAGTCTGATCAGAGAGTTGTCGACAGTGGCATATGTTCACCAGTATACGGCAGCAAGCTGGATAATCTAGTACTTGTTTCTAACACAGTCGTTAGGAACATGGCACGAGCATACAAAGAGTAGGAGAAGATGGCTAAAACATAGAGAATCATGTTTTCTAGCACAGGTTAATCTTTATCATCCTAAACACATAGCGATTCTTCTTTCTCAACTCGATCAAGACTAGCCAATGTATCTATAATCATCTTGTGTCCCTCTGGAAGTATTGTCTGATAAATGTTCAGTGCAAATGTAAAGCAAGCCTTAGCAGAATCGTAGTCACATTTTCTCAAAAAGGTAAGGCCTTGTCGACAGGCAACCATGGCAGAGTCCGCTGAACACTCTCCTCCGAATACCTTGTGAAAGATCTTCTTTGCCTTTTCATATTGTTCAATGGCTTTGGAAAAGTTGAGTAGCTCTGAATATGAATCTCCCTCGTATACATGTAAACGTCCAAAAATTACATGATCATCTGATAAGTACTCTTTGTAGACGTCCAATGCATTCTTGTAGATTGCCAGTGCCCTGTCTGGTTGACCTTGTCGAACTCTAATAATGTTCACCATTGACAAAGCAATATGATACATATCAACAGTGAAGAATTCCTTTCTCATGTTGTAACACTTTACAAATTCGGCACGAGCTTCTGTATTGAGGCCTTGGTCCAAGAAACAGTCACCAATGTATGATAATGTGTCCGCAATGGTGGGATGCTTTGAGGCAAAGAGTTTATGCTGCCTTTCCAATACATTGCCAAGTTTTTCTATAGCTTCCTCACATCTACCATTTGCAGACAGAACACGACCTATGAGGGCTTGTGTCTCCAAAAGGTCTCTATTCTTCTCTCCTACTGACGCTAGTTGCAACTGCTCAGCCTCAAGTAAGATGGACATTGCTTGTTTGTAGTTCGATAGTTCATAGTAAACAGAGCCTATCTGTGTCATAGTTTTAGAAACACTCAGATGGTTCTCACCCAGTGCAGACCTGAGAACGAGTAAGGCATCCTCGTAGAGATTTATAGCCATTGTGAACTCCCCATTCTTGGCTTTGACCATCCCCATCAATACACATGTCTCGGCAGTCATGGCTTTAGCTACACTACTACTTGATCGTTGAATCTTTAACGCTCGTTGATGATAGCCCATTGCCTCATCATACCGACCTAGTTCTCTTGTTAGGGAACCCAATCGGTTGAGAGTTAAAGCCATCTCCCTTTTGGTTTCCTTCCCCTTGCTGTGTAAGGACTCTTCATAGAACTGAATTGCTTTAATATATTCACCCCTTTGATCATGAGCATTAGCAATCCATCCCAAGAAGCCCGACTCGATGAATTCTCTATAATCGACACCGTTTGATCTAATATTACTAAGGTTGTTCCTCTCACTGTAGTAAACATTCCCTATTCGGACTAACGTCTCATATATCTCGTGTTTGTCATCCTCCGAGCCTCCCTTCTTAAGGATTAGAAGTGCCCGTCGATGAAATTCCATCGATGATCGAAAGTCTTCTTTTTGTAGACACATTTGGCCAGCTGCATTTAATGTTTGCGGTAGATACTGGCCATATATCTCTATTTCCAATTCAAGGGCCTCTTGGTACAGCTCCTTGGCAGCGTCTGGTTTGTCATCTTCCATATTCAAGTCTCCAAGCTTCTTTAATATCACGGCCTGCTGCCCTACTTCACCTAGATTTGCAAAGATGGTATGCGCCTCGGTGTAGTGATCAGTAGCAGTAACTCTGTCGCCTTTACTCCAAAAGACTTCGGCAAGGGCTACGTTGGCTCGAGCTGCTTCAATATCGTCACCTTCATTAGATTCGGCTTGCAACTGAAGTTGAGATAATCTTTCTTCTAATTCATCATCGTCTTCGTGTTGTTGTCCATCACTACCCTGATCACTCAACAAACCAGCGGATATGTTTCGGTGGTCATTAGAGAGTGGTCTATTAACCTCAACTTGTTGTCGATCATCAACAATGTTCTGTCTGGGCCGGGAAATCTCAATATCCGGGGTTGCTCTGTCTTTGGCATCACCCGATAGGAATGCATCTAACTCGTCAGTAGAGTTCGCTTCAAGACCCGAGAACATATCTTCACCATCCTCATCAGAATCATCATCTGTAGCCAATGCTTGTTCTAATTCAACACTGTCAATCTCATCTAGGTCAACCGTCTCATTGACTTTCTCATTCTTTAATACTGTTGATAAGGGTGTAGCCTGGCTGATCACTCGAGAGGGATTGGCCTTTGGCGGGGCTGCCGCGGCTGGAACAAATCCCCTTCTTTGGCCTTGGTTAGAAGACGACGGATCCTTTTTACCAGGAGATGGAGGGTCTGGAGAAGGCGAAGCAGGGAGTGGAGGCGGAGGTGGTATCTGAGATTGTTCAACCATCGTCAAGTTATGCTGTGCCCATTGAATACTCGGGTGCGACGCGTCATGCCCCAATTCTTGATACAATTGTATAGCACCTCGAAAGGCATCTTCCGATTCTTCATAGAGCTTGTCTTCGTCATTCTTGAATTCGATGCATATGCAACCTAAGAGACCTAATAGTTGAGCCATACTTTCCTTTGCTTGACGCATCAAGGTTGCAACATCACCTCTAAAAGATGACGATGGTGATAAAAACGTACTAACAATATTTTCCTCCATATCCACGGCATCATTCAACGTGCTAATAGCCTCGGATAACATAAATTTCTTCCAATAGCAAATACCCCAATTTCGTAATGCCCCGGCTAATGAACGATATAACTTTAAACCAATATTCATGTCTTTCTTCTCATCAACTCTATCCTCACTTCTCTCCCACCGCGTCAACTTGCTTCTAAAAACACCAGCAACTTCTTCGTATATACTACATGCCTTAGTCCAATCCGAAAGACGTTGATAGATATTACCAATATTAATTAATACATCAAGTGTACTATCATGTTCATTTCCAACCATGATACTTCGTGCTTGAAAAACATATTCAAAGCATGATAATGCATCTTGTAATTCCGATCGACGTTCGTGTACTATACCCAGATTGTTTAGTGCTATCAATGCCCCCAATGAGTATGATGCAGGTTGACTGCTATTCGTATTTGTAGGTGAAGTAAAGGATGATAAAGACTTGGGTGTGTGTGACTGCTGTGGCGTGGTCAATCCATTATTCGAGGGAGTGGTCAAATATGCCGGTAAGGATGTTGTCGTATAAGCTATACTTGCACTTCCAGCTTCCGAGGGTGTAGCTGGGGTTTGAGGAGCATCTTGACCATCTGAATCGAATGATTTGCCGCTATAAAGAGCCCAAACTGTCGAATATGCATTTAAGGCGGCATCAAGTTCATCCCTTCTTAAGTGAAAGTTGCCAACGTTCATTAATGTATTGGCCAAGTCAACTTGTATAGGTGACATTGTGCTTGACGATGATTTGTTGGTGGTGGAAGAAGAAGGTATAGCATCCTTCAATCGTTGACGAGGCGAGGCTACAGACGGAGGTGCATCTATACCTCTACTGCCCTCTTCCGAGTAACATAATGTATCATCTCCATGTCCATACTCTCCTGAAGCATCTACTGCTGCTCTATTATTACCTTTTTCCTCATAACAATCTAAGTCTCCCTCCTCTAATGGTTCCCCATCCAATTCCTCTTCATTATGACTATCAACTTCCTCTTCAGTATCATTCTCAGTAGCAGCACTTAATATCTCTAAAGCTTCTCTATATGAATCCATTGCCGCACGGTCATTACCATTTAATATATGTAACTTTGCTAATTCATTTAGGGAGGTAGATATTGTACGTACTTTTTGTATTTCGGTTGGTGATTGAAATGTAACATTTGTTGTTGAGTTTATTGTTGTAACTTGTTGTGAAGAGGAAGTGTTGTTTGTGGCGGAAGTGATTTGTTGGGGAGGAGGAGTGTTTGGTTGTATATTTTGGAGAGTGTGTTTGTTCAACTTATCGTTGTTTGGTATAGATATTGTTAGTATGGTCCTTCCATCTCCATTGGTCTCGTCTTCATCTTGACTTTGGGATAAACTCTCTTCAGCTGATGCACTTACACTATATCCTTCCAATTCTTTAGTTCCATTAACATCATGTTGGGGGGCTGCTTTTATATCATTTGCAGCATCATCATCTGACGGATTATCATTATCATGGTCATCTTCAAATACACCAACTAATAATGAAACAGCCATATCATGATATTTAATTGCCATCTCTATAATCTGTTTATTACTCTTCTGCTCACTTCCTCCACTATTTGCTACCTCTTTAGATTGCTGCTCATTTGATATTTGAACACCATTCTCAGTTGATAACATATCATTTGATAAAGTAGTAGAGGAATGCAATAGAGCTAGAAATCGTAATGTCTGTGCCATTCTTAATTCTAAATTGATCGTATAAGCATTATCAGCACTATCTTCTTCAGGTGGTTCTACATTCTTTATATTATGAGATGCACCATGCGTAGTATGTGGTTTCGATTTGCTATGAAGTTTTTGTTGCTTTTTGAGTGACTTGTAACATGATTGGTATAATGATAATGATCTTTCGGCTGATGTTATTATCATATCATTATTATTTGGTTTATTATTGTTTGATATACTACTTGAACTGCTTTCTTTGGTATGATTCGTTGTTGCGTTGGATGTTATTGCAGTATTACTTTGAGAAGCATGTAAAGTCTGTGCTCGATGAAACCACGCCGAGGCTAGACATACGTCCTGCCATATTGCTGTTGATGATGATGTGCCGTTTGCCATCTTATTGCAATGGAGGATATCTGTAATCTACTGACCACAATCATACAATCACAGTCACCTCAGAGAAAAAGTAAAAAGTGAAAAGGATACCATAGGATACCCTCAATCTTGTGTCATTTTTTCTCTTGTACAATAATAAGATTTTAGAGTAACAACCTATGAGTTATGAAGGGCACTGGATTGATCTCTTTATTCTATCCATAAGCCGTGATATGGATAATGCGGCCTATCATTATATTGGTGTTAATTAAAGTGTTATTTTTAATAGCCATCGCCGTACCTCAGAGTAATTCTCAAAGTTGCAATTGAAAAATTATCAGTATACATCTATCATGCACCTATTACAATTTATTGATCTTATGGTACTAATAACAATTATTGTACCATCAATAATGGGTCTAATTAAATGTGGGTTCATCTTGAAAACTTTTATATTATCCAGCGGTGGCGATGGCCCATCTGTTACAAAGGATATAACAATAACGAATCAACTCATCAATATTAGAAATATTGGTACATTTACACAGACCACCAATGTTACTAAATATAGACCAGTTACAGAACAGTTACGACTATTTCATGATGCCCGTACAAAAGAAATGGCTATTTTTGCAATAGATGAGCACGATAATTGTCAGGAATGGGCTGATGTAGATAAGTGCAGGCAGTCTGAGTACATGGTCATTCGGTGCACTGAGCATGGTTTATGTGAGAAGATTAGCTGCCGCCGTAGTTGTGATATAGTTTTATTACCTGCCAATGAAGTACCATGTAAAAAGAAACAGAGAAGAGAATGGTATGATGATTTGAGGGAAGAGTACCTTGATCATTCAACTCTTTCGAATAGACTTCGGAATGAGGCACTTTTCAAAATGTTTTTCTTTGGCAAGGTAAATGATGTAATTACCGAGTACTCGGATCAAGATATGGTATACAGTGTTCTTGATTTACTAAGTGTTGATGAAAGATCAAGTCTTGTTCATGAGGTGGAAGATCATCAAGAGACATTAGTAGCTATTGGTGAAGATCATGTCAACGTTTACAATCTTATGACATACTATCTCAACATAGCCACGGGGATGGATTATAAGTATATCTCTTTAAGTCCAACACAAATCATTTACAATAAACTTCCAGATTCTATTATATTGGAGGCTATGGATCAATTTTATAAAGATAATGATGAGGTAGACGTTGATTGGTATAGGATATGGTCTCCACATCCAGAGGAAAGGAAAGTTTCTACATCAAAATTCATATCCAAGGAAAGCTTTGAATTAGATCTGAGAGATGAATTATTGATGAACAAGACGAATGTGATGATAGACTATGCATTTTCTGGTATTGATGGTGACGATAGATCTTTTATCTTATCCTTGCTGGAGGGGGGTTTAGAAAAGGAAGCTGTACTTAAGAAGGGAGCACCCAACCTAAATCTTGACGGTGAACAGTATACTCCCTCCGATGTGGAAGCAGGAAGTTCTAAAGTTACGCCACTAAAGGCTGGAAAAGATTCAGTAAATCCTCTTGAAGATGAGTACTTGTTAGAGCCCCCATGCACAAGGGCAATCAATCAATGGCTAGAAGATCGGAGGGAGTTCTTCATCAGTTGGAGGGATGAAATGGATTATAAATATAGAGTGGAAGAGAGTTTGGAATTAAATATACTTCCGCAGGAACCGTTTCTTTTTCAAGGTTATCTTGTTGGCAAGATGATTGATCTAGTTGTTCCAACCCTAGAGAAAGGAAAAGTTTATGGAGAGACAGATGGAACCCCTTTTACATTCGAAACGCTATCCTTTCCCAAGATTACTGATACTGAAAAGCGGGATAGAGTTAGTGCATATCTGCTATCTCTACTAAGCGATGAAGAACGAACAAAGCTTTTATATAGGCTTGACGAGCTGGAAGGAAAATTGTTACGGAATACTCACTTGAATATTACACAATTGGGATTCGATTTCAACAATCTCATGGAATACTTCCTGAACTACTACCATGAGAATGTAACTCGTCAAGAGGCAAGACGGATACTAGATTTCTATCAGAAAGTGCTTGTTGCTGCTTATGATGAGAACGGCAAACTCGGTAGTGGTATGAGGGAAATGTATCTTGATATGTTTACACAACTTGATGACGATGATGAAAGATCACTCCTTGAAAATGGGACTACTAAGGTCAAAGAGATATTGTCGCAACTTGGTGCAAATGAAAAAGATTACCACAATTGGTACAACGTCATGACTTATTTTGAAAATATAGCCAAGGGGACAGAATTAGAATATGTTTCTACATCAGTACTGCTTCAGAATCTTGACATGCTAGAGAGATTTCTACCCCATGATTATGATGCTGACGAGACATCCAATTCTACCGATGATGATAAGGAAGTGGGTGTAAAATCTTCAGTAATGTTAAAGATAGAATCGGTATTAACATCCAAGCCGCATCCCGATTTAGACGACTCTTGGAAGTGGGCAGATTTGAATGATACAATGCTCTTCGATGTATGTGATCGAATTGGATATGGAAATGATTTGGTGAGATTGTTATACAAAACTCATATGCATGGTATGATGATTCGAGTGGCCAAAGAGTGCCATATAGTACAGGCTTTACGGGGTGTACTTCCTGATCATTACGAAGACTGGATATTTCTGCGTAGACGAGATGCAATAGAATACATGGTTTCAAAAGTTAGTATCACTTATGATGAAAGATCATATCTCCGGCGTACCTACATTGATGCAATGTATCCGAACATTCAAAAAGAAAAACAAACGGTTGTAAAGGAGACCACCTACTTCGAACGTCTTTTCGAGGGTATGCTTTACATCATCGGCCTACTGATGTGTCCTGTTATAACAGTCAAACTTCTTCAGCTTGTATTTCCAAAAAAGAAGAAATCAAGGAAGAAGCCAAAGAATGCCAAGAAGAAGGACAAGACCTCCATCTATTCCCATCTCATGTTATTTGTTCATCATATGCACACAAAGTTGCTCGGCATTTCTTCCAAGTTATGCGGGATTATATGGAATCTCCCATCGTTACTATTGGCAGTAGTTTTGGCGGCATACGATTCAGTAACTGATGCATTAACATCAACTACAAACGTCAGTTTTGAAATCATTCAACAACTGTTCACCCTTATATGCTCAATCCTGAGTAGAGGAATGAAGTGTCTAGTATTAATACCCCAAATGATATATGTTGGTATCGGTATGATGATAAGATTACCACCCAAGCTGATTCGAGATGCAATTGGAATAGAACATGCTAGTATTGATGTTGATCAGCCATCCAACTCTTCTCCTCAGCGGTCAGGAGCTCCTCAACTTGCTATGTCACCTTCGTCTGCTGTGTCTACTGTAGCTGTGGATGAGCAGAAAGTCAACAGCTTGGTAGAACAGAATGCTATAAGAAAACTTGAGGCTATTTATGATGACAGTGATAATAACCTGGCCGAAGAATCGCCACTTGATACAGCACCAAGAGAGGAAGGAGTGCCACCTGAAATCGGTGTCAATACATCTCAAGTACAGACTTATGAAACAATAATCAAGGCTTCTACCTCAAGTCCCAACGATAGAACTAGTTTTACTTTGAATGAGAACGATCCATTACTCATCTTCTTGAGGTCACAACAATCATGTATCAAGGGTAATGTAGACGAATTCTATATTTGGCTTGTCAAATATGAAAATATAGAATCCATGATGGCCTTGAAGGAAGCCGTAAGTGACGATGACTATTTGAATGATACGATGAGGATAGGGGATAAAAGTTATGGGGTGAAAGGATTCAAGCTCAAGGCATTTCGATGTGCCATATTAGAACATGAGGATACACTGCCTGCTCAACAAGAAAGTAAGGAAGAAACGACAAATGTTACAATGAACCCTCCTGAAGAGCTAGTATGTCCCATTAGTCTTAATCTCATGACAAATGATCCAGTTGTAGCGGCAGATGGTATTACATACGAACGAGCATCTATCGAAGATTGGTTTACAAAGAGCAAGGCAAAGATTCGCGAGGCTCAAGGGAGAATGAAACAGAACCCTCACTCGGAGGCTGATCAGCGAGTTGTCGATAATGGCGTCTGTTCACCTGTTCATGGCACCAAAGTAGAGAATCTAGTACTTGTGCCTAACATTAGCTTGAGGAACATGGCACGAGCATACAAAGAAGAAAAGAAGAAGGAGGAAGTACAATAAGACCAGAAGTTAGTAGGAAGCAGTGAAATGAGGGGAGAGTAGTAGAAGAAAGACTTCGAGAAATATATCTTATAGATGTTTTCATATAATTCAATCAGTTCATAAGCAAGTAAACAAAGAGAGTACAAGAGTACAATACACAATCATACTATCTTCTTCTACTAGAGTTTGATAAACAGTGCTGTTTATGTTAGACTTGTCCACATTTACATAGCCAAATCATGAGTCTCTATGTTTATGTTAGTTCCATGTGCCGACTTCCGTAAGGGTCTCTATAGTCAGGTGTTGTCATATCTGGAACAAAGCAGAAGATCAAGTGGTCAGGGAAGAATAGACAATATGAGGAAATAAGGTCAAAACAAGTAAACTTACAATGACCCCCAGATGGTCGAGCACCTCCCATGAGGTACTTGAATGGTATGAGCATGATCTTAATGATACAACCAACAACGGTGATGACAAGCCGACACAAGCTTTATTATTGGGGACAGGAGATATGCATACAAGATTAGAGTAAGGAAAGAGTAACGAACAAGACACAGAACAAACTCACCTAGCACAAATCCCATCAGGATTCTCCGACATTTGATATGCCGTAAATATCATCAATATAATAGCCGCCACCATTAACCCTCCACCAACCTTCTTCACCTCATCCTCAGCTCGGTATATATCTTCTGCAAATGGCTTTTCATCCCAAGATGATGTGGCACCTGTTACTGGGAACTTGGCGTCATCATCATTTTCTTCCTTTACATCATCGTCGTCATCTTTCACCGGTATAGCCTCTCCATTATCAAATGCCTCCTTTTCTTGATTAGCCAATGGATCAAGTGTATCATCATTATCTACATATTCAAATGTAGGTTTTAGCGTTGGTGGGTTTGTTTTCCAGGATTCAGTTGGGGATGATGTGGTTGGAGAGGAAGTTGTCGCGACGGCTGGGCGAGGGACGGGAGTTGCGGATGAGCCTTCGTCGTCTATTGTTGAGTCGGCAGGTTCAGTAGAGGCATCGTCATTGTCCCCTTCTGGTGTGTCGACTATATCATCATCTGGAACAACTTGTGTTCCATTTGTGGCCTCAGAAGTGGCAAACGTGGTATCCTCCTCATAATCTATCGTCTCATCCGGTGAACGTTCTTCGTCATCATCCATCTTGAGATGTTCACTTTCTGTTTCCTTCACATTTAGATCACCCTCATTTTCAAGTAATGGATTCGTTTCACCTTCTTCTTGTGACTGGGTAGCACCTAATACAGTCTCCTCAGTTACTGTTTCGTTAATACTAGTACCAAGCGTCATTTCCATTTCCGTGTTAGGTGGGTTTAATGTAGTCCAATCCATTGTCAACGTATCAAGGTCAAGATCCGACGGTAACGAAGCATTAACTGCTGTAACGTTATTCATTTCTTTTTCCAGCTCTACTTGGGCTACGATGTGGATGAAGAGGAGGTAATAAAATAAGTGGGTATAAAAGATTGACAAGTACTCAAAAATCAGACTATAGACTTACCCTCTTCCTTTATCTCCTCCAAATCTGTGAGGTATTCTTCCTTATCAACCGCCTCGGCTTCGTCATCGTCATCAAAGCTCTCAATTGCTGTAGGTATCGACAGGATGGGTTAGAAACAAAAACGGATTGCGTGATTAGTAGGGAAATGAACACATGATATGCACAAATACCAAACCCCACTACACAACATAACGAACCTTCAATCTCCTCCTCAATTTCATTAATCTCCTCAGCCAATATATTATCATTACCCTCCTCTTCAATTTCTTGTATCTCTTCTTCCAATGGTACTAAACTCTCAGCCACTGTCATATCATTATTAAAATCATCATCATCAAAAGCGATACCATCACCAAATTCTTGTGCAATTGCCTCATCTACTAATTCTTCTAAATCTTCCAATTCTACACATTGTTTTATTGTATAAGGGTAATATTGGAGGTGTTAGAATCGATATTTCAATAGAATACATACAAGATATGAACACCACAAAACTAAAAAGCACATGCAACTTATGTACATACCTTCAATCTCTTCATCAATTTGTTCAATCTCATCAAATATCTCTTCACTTTCCTTATCAATCTCTGTATCAAACTCGGATTGATCTTCTTCTTCCTCAACACTAACTGATGATTCAGTACTATTTTCCTCTTGAGGAACAACATTATTTTCAGTAGATTCGATGGAGCCCGCAATTTCATCCTCGGGTAGATCTCCCGTATCAAGGGTAGTCTTTTCTAGTTCAGTGGCAGTATTAATTGGTTCTTCTTCTGATAATGCCTCATCTTTTGCCAACTCCTCAGTAGTAGCTGCTTCTACAGTTGTCTCTTTTTCATCATTAATATCAAATCTATCCTCATCATCCTCTGTCTCTTCTTCTTCTACAGATTGTGATGACAACTCTTCATCAAGTACAGTTTCATTATCACCATCCTCATCTAAAGCAGCAATTGCCACCTCATCCAAAGTTTCAGTTGATACAGCACCTTTAGCCAAGGTTGATAATTCAGCCTCCTCTTCAAGTACCTCATCATCTTCTGTACCTCCTACCACTGGCGATTCTTCAGCGGTATCAATATCTTCAACCACACCAACAACATCGTCATCCTCGCTTTCCCATTCATCCAATAATCGTTGTTTGGTAATTGATAATAGACCACGTAGCTGTACATTATGTCCAATAGATTTCGATGAACCACGTAGCCGTACATTATGTCCATTGTTAGATACCCCGTCAGTAGATATAACGGAATTATCTCCTTGATTGTAGAATACACCCAATACAACTGCTACTAAAAATATACCACCTATTAATAAACTATTCCTCCGTCTATTATACAGAGTAGTATTAGTACAATGAGTATGGTTACTCATTGTATTGTTGTTGTTGGTCGTAGCAAAGTGTGGGATTGTGGTTGTTGGTGTATCTTTTTTGGTATCAATTGTCAAACTGTCTTTTATTTTGACCATGATATATGATACCTCTTCTGTTTATAGAGGGATGTAAGGATGATATCAGATTGCAATTCAATTGGATAGAAGGTGTAGATATTTGCAATAGGGGGGCGGATTACAAGCGCCCGGCAGCCAAAATCAAAAGTGCCCTTTAACTCATCTGCCAAATACAAATTGAAAGTCAAAATAGCACAGCGGCAGTCATTATTACTTAGGCCATTGCTATCTCGTATTGTATTCTTCTTCCTTTATTGCTTACGGTTGTGGTGGTGATAATCATGAGCTTCAACTCGAGGGGTAGTCGTCGACGGTATCATAAAAAGTTTTACCGACAAATGATGACTTTTATATTGGTGCACCTTCTTCTTTCAACTATTATTGAGGCTACAAATACACAAAGTAATAATGAACAAAGAGCACAACAATATATGCAAACATACTTTAATAACATACACAATTTACAATTACAATATGGAACGGATATAATAAAAGTACAAGATGTTACTGAACAATATCCAATACTGAGTACATCGTATGCTAATGCTAATGATGTAAATATGGTTGATTGTCCATTTGATTATATACCTATAGAAAGACGAGATTCACAACAACAACAACAACAACAACAACCAAAGAATAGTAGAATGCCATGCTACACACCAATAATAACAATATACGATGAAATATCAAACATACCACCATCATCATCCTTCAATACCGAAGAAGAATTAAGTGGACATACAATACAATCGGAATCAATACCAGAAGTATTATTACTAAGTGGATTAGATTATACTATTGATTCAATGGATATATTGGCATCGAGTGGTATATATAGTACTGTGGGGTTGCTGTTGGATTGTGCTGTTTGTGAAAGTCTAAGGTAAGCAGCAGTATGAGTATGAGTACTAGTAGTTCAACTTGTGTTCAAACTTCGAATTGCTAACCAACTCCTTATGCTCTTATAGTCCATGGATTGTCAATGATGGTACAGCAGTAACAACGAATGATGTTGATCATGATGGTATCACTGGCAACACAAACAAAGAAAAGATTACAAAGTTCTTTGTTGGTGGAGAGCGTAGGCTTGATGATAATCAACAGCAACCTCAACAGCAACAACAACAACAACAACAGTCACCGCAACAGCAAATAGAGAATACAAACAGGGCAATAGAATGTAGACAACGATTAGCAAATCAGGGTATAACAAACGAAAAACGAAAGTGGTTAGCAAGATTAGCAACAACTCGAAAGATTGTGGCTATACCGATTGTAGATGTTGCTGGATTCTATCAACGATTGGTTATTGAATTAGATAAGGAGAATGACTATGATGAGAATAGACACCTCAATGATAACAACGAAAAGAAGAATCAAAAGAAGAATCAACAGAAGAATCAAGAGAAGAATAGCCAACTGTCATCGAGTAGTGGAGCAGAATGTGACTTTCCACTTCCATTACACTACGCTGACAATTCTCCACAAATGAAAGTCTTGACAAGTTATCCAGCTCAAATTATGAATGAAGTAATGAGATCTAACTCATTTACATTGGGTATATCATTTCATGGTACACAGAACAATATTGATATAAGTCCACTAATCGAAGTACCTAGCTGGACTTCTCCTGATATTGAACAAACAATTGATGAACAGGCAATGGTTGACATATCATATGCACTCTCTCAATTTGCTGGATTAAATAAGAATTTACCATACGAAGTTAGAACAAGTCATACACCACTGGGCGATGAAGGATGTAGTGGGGTTATTTTTGAACACTTTGCCTTTTCTCAAGGTAGTAATAGAGGCACTCCTGGAGAATCAATATGGATGACAGAACGTGCGTGTGACAACCACAGAGGCGGCAACAATACCGAACGTGCATATCCATCTGAACAAACTCAAGTGTATGACAGTTCATCATTGCGTGCCTTTATAGCACGAGTAGTATCGCCTCCACCAAATGACTTCATAATTGAAGATCTTCCAGGCTTCTATAATCCATCATCAGAGTATAGCTATTGGAACGGATATGAATATACAGTGCATAGTGACAATGATATACCACCTCCCCAAGTCGTCAACAGTGTTAGAATGGCACTATTGGCAACTGAATTAGTAGAACCATATACTATCATAAGATCGATAGGTGGAGTCGAATTGAAAGATGATGATATAATACCACTCAACCCTCGACCACCGGGTCAATGTCATAAAACGCGATCTATGATTATACCAGAATCATCTTCATTGCAAAACACTACAGTAACATGGACAGTTGGAGGCTCGTTATCAGTCACAGAGACCGCCATCATGTTCGGGATGTGGAATGTATTAGATAAGAAGATATTTGATTGTGTTACACAGCCAACAAAACAAGAACTAGATGCATTCTTTACAATACTGAGAGATTTCGAAGTGATGGAAGGCGAAGATGCTGAAACTATGAATGAAGAGGCAAGTTTCACTCCGGTTCAGAGTGGTGATACCCGATGGGCACGTCATGATCATTCCAAGACAGATTCAGATGAGTTATTCGACATACCTCACGAGACTACCTTTACAGTAACATTAGACTTGAGTCATTACAAGGTTGGTGACATTATTGACATTTATAGTTTAGCACGAACAGACCAAGGTTGGTCAGACGAGAGTGATAATGAGAATGGATCGACGTTTACATCTCAATCGAACCTTGTCAATGCCCGTACTGAATCAGGACGATTAGATTGGTTTAGTGTACCAGTTTCTATAGAAATTGGCCCTCGACCAGGTTTCTTTGAGAGTAATGATCCAATAGAAACATCAATACGGATATCTGATCAGGATTATGAGGCAATAGTGGAATCTGATTTAAATGTTATTGCATACTCCTTGGTAATGGCACTGATAGTAGTGGTTATAACTGTAGTCTGCGTATTTTTTAGAGAAGAAAGAGATGGTACTGACGTATGCTCTGTTTGGAGTGCCCGGCGTCAAATCAACAAACAGAGGATAAAGATGGATGATTTCTTTGCAAATGAAAGTCTGGAACTAACATCGATGACAACTTTAAACTAATATAACAGTCGATCTATATTATACTTCAATAATTGATCTAAGTAAGTTAGTACTTATGATAATGTATAAGGCGAGGAAGAAGCTGATGGTTGAAGACTAGACAATTCCAAGTCATAAGCAGAGCTTCATTCAAACTTTCCTCTTCTTCTTACTATTCTCTTGTTCTGACTGCTTCCTATCTCCCAATTCAATCAGTTTAAGACGGTTAATCACCTCGATATTCTGAGCAGTAAGACGAGTTGTTTGAGATGAGTATTCAGCCTCCAGAGCGGCCACCTTGCGTTCATGCTCAGTCCTCAGGGAAGCAGCAAGGGCCGTATTCTTTGCCAATATACTATTCAGCATGGTCATTCTATCAATATAAGATAGCAAGTCAGGTGCCGTTGGAATAAGAGCACTATACAGCTCTTTTTGGCCATGTCTAGACCAAATCAATGCAAGAATCTTCGGCAAAAGAACAGGCTCGATATTAGCAAAGATATTACTGTCTGAGTATTCAATGCCCTCCAATTCACAAATAATCTTTCTTATTTGACTGTTTAGTTGATACTTGATAACCTTTTGTCTTCCGACTGCATGATACAACCATGCCCTTCCTATCATATTAACTTCACATGCTTTATTAATCCATGGTTGTATCTCATCGCTTAAATTTTCATAAGATTCAGTGAACGTACATTCCGTTAATGTATGATTAGAATGGTATGTACTCTCAATTGATGAAACATTGATTAACAGTTTTAAGAACGCAACACGCCCTTTCTCAGTGATGCCGTTATTAGATGATAAATAAAGTTTTTCCAATGTGTTATTGTTTTTGAGTGATGCAGCGATGATCTCTGCTTCTTCATCACCCATGCCCGTATCAATTATAAACAGATTCTTCAATGTAGAGCCGCCTTTTTGTAGCATATTAGATAATGTGACGCATCCCTCTCGGCCAATATTATTTCGATTCAAATTAAGCTGCCGGAGATTTGTGAGTGCATAAGTATCCAATACTGATATGTCTGTTATCCTACAGCCGCAGAAGCTCAATAATAATTCTCTCGTATTATTATGCAATGCTCGTACCACTAACTCAAAGGACTCTGTGTTTATACTGGTGTTCCAATCCATCATTATTGTCGTGAGTTGTGGACTGTTCTCTAAGAATGGAATCACGCTACGAATTCCTTCTACACCAAATGTATTGGAGTCCAAATCTAATGTCTCAATAGAGCTGCTATTAACTAATTGCCCGAATAATGATGCCATCTTTTCATTGTTTAGGATGCAATTTCGTAAATTCAGCCGTAATAAGTGAGTGTTACTTGCAATATATCGACCAAGCAACCTCCATCCTAGGTTAGTGAAGTTCTCTGCGTCAGATGTAAACTCATACTCATACTCATATTCATCACCATCAAACTCATCGTCGTCATCAACGGCTGTAAAACGAAACTCATTAATAGAATCGACATTATTTTTGATCAAACGAACATAGGTTTTACAATCTTGAGAAATGAGCTCATTAAATCGAAAAGCCTGTTGATATTGTTGTTCATCCATATTATATTATCTTTATCTTGATGGAAATGACCGCTACACCTCTAGCAGATATCCACTAATACTAATCTGCTATATTGATATCTTATTGATTGAATATAAGCCGATGCAACTCAGACCATATAAATTGCAATATTCAAATACCAACTATCAATAGATACCCCTCACAAAAGATACGTATAATATATTGGCCACCACAGGCTAATTTATTTCACAGTGTCCAACACTATTGAAACCTCAAATAGAGTATACCGACATATACTCTATCATCCGTGCATATACATCGATAGTCGATATCACCACCTCTAGAGGTATCACCGTACCACACTCACACCTCAATGAGGTTACCGTACTGATATGTACCGATACGGCAACATAAAGTACAAAGTACGAGTTTATGAGAGTGGGAGCAATAAATGGTACGATTTGCAATATGTGTGTGCAAGGAGAGAGTTTGATGGATAGTAGCCCTAGTAGCAAGTGGATTAGCGGCGGCAGGAGTATAGAAATATTAGTGGAATTGTTGAGGTATATCGCATAATCTAGACAAAGGTATATAAGTTTATATCATATACAACGACAATCAACAACAACAATGTCTGATGCAATCAACAACAAAATCCCAACAATAACATTATCCAATGGTGTACAGATGCCACAACTAGCATTGGGCACTGCGCCTCTCTCATCTGCAAAAGGAGAAACATCTACAAACCTCAACTTTACTGGTTTCTTCCCCGAACAAGTACCCCACTCCGTAAACTCTGGTCTATCATCTGGTATACGACATATCGATACAGCATTAATTTACAGATCACATACAAAAGTTGCACATGTCTTAAATACATGGTTTATGGAAAACAAACTTAATAGAGAAGATGTATTTATTACATCCAAGATATATCATCCACCATCTATTGGATTTGGTATGAATTGTAATACTATTGATATTGACAATTTAAGTATTGAGGAGGTAGAGAGGAAGGTACATGACCAGTTTGAGACTTCATTGAATGAATTGGGTGTAGGATATGTAGATTTGATGTTATTACATTGGCCAAGTGCTGGAGGTGGTGCTGGTAATCAAAGTAGCAAAGAAGAAGGAGAGCAGATGGTTAAGATCAATCCACTCAATAGAGCTAAACGATTAGCAGCATGGAAGGTTCTCGAACACTATTACTCATTGGGATGGGCACGTGCAATAGGAGTATCAAACTTCCACGAAGTACATTTAAAAGATTTATTATATGACGGTGCAAGTATTAAACCACATGTTAATCAAATGGAAACAAGTGTATACATTCAACACACAAAGACAATACAATATTGCAAAGATAATGGTATACAAATCATGGCATTCAGTCCATTCGGACGAGGTGTAATGAAGATTGAAGACGATGAGATAATCAAGTCGGTTGCCGCCAAGTATAATAATGTATCACCTGGTCAGGTTGCATTGGCATATCTTATAAATCTTGGCTATGCAGTTTCATTTTATAGCTCTTCAGAGGAACGAATGAAGGGTAATATAGAGGCATGTTCTTTGAAATTGGATAGTGATGATATGGCCAATCTGTCTAGTCTTCAAAGATCAGCTTCATGGGGTCTTCCGTCGCCTTATACATTATCATAAGTATTTACTTAGACCTCAAATTGACAAAGTATATAGATCTATCTATATAATACGATCAAAACTGAAAGGTAGGTAAGCTAACAGGAGGTGTGCAAGGACTCCTACAGTTAATATATATCGGCTCTAGACATTAAGATTCATACTTGTTTAACGTCGTCGCCTTCTCCGCACGTCGCCCGCTCCAGCGAGTATTGCACTCCATCCACCTGCAGTAATATCCACACTAGGCACCCAATCTTGTTTCCCCTTTTCCTTTCTTTTTGTTCCTTCGTAATGGATATTGTAACCAGCATTACCATTCTTTTCTTTGCGGCCGAGTATAGTGGCCTTCCAGTGTTCATTTGTTTTATCACACCAAACAAGGACACGCTCACCAACAGTAAAAATTTCAGTAAAAAGAGACTGATCACTCCGGCCTCTCGTCCTTACAGCGTTAGCCTTTGCAATTCTCTCATCCTTCTTCCGACAAGCTATTGGTCGATACATTCCATTTTTAGGTAGATAAGCAGCCTTCGTCACAGACGCCAACTCTCTACTGGCCTCCTCCTCTGTCGAAACTTTCCTCTTCTTCTTACTATTCCCCTCCTCTTCTTCATCCAAGTCGGAATCGATATTGACAACCTCCCTCCTTTTCTCTACGGCCTTTAATGATTCTTCTGCCTTCTTTACCTCATTCTGTGATGATAAAAGTTCCAACTGAGCAGTATTGACACCATTTGTTGCAACCTCCATCGCCTTTGCAATTTGTTTCTTTGTTTCCTTGGCAGAAACAAAGTTTTTAGATGCCGACTCTACCCTTGCTTTGGCCGAGGCAAGTCGTTCCTTTGCAAGTTGAATCTCACGTCCCCCTTCCGATGATGACATTGTACTTCCTGCTTTCTACCGTGTATACTAACTTACGATCTGTAGGATACCCTCAAATGATGTATGATATAATATGCCGCCTCTGCTGCTATCACCACTGCTATTACTTAATACTACTGTTGATTGAATGAGAATGGCAATAGTCGTCAACATCAAATAGGTATATATATTGTCAATCACCTGTCGGCCAAAGTAGCTGAAGAACCAAAAAGATATTTTGTCTCTCACTGAGCTCTCTCGTGTTGTGGAGCGGTCCCTAAAAAATTAGTCGATTCTGACCCTTTCGGCCATCGATCGGCTACAAGTAGCCAATATTGTCGAGCAGAATATTGGACAACACCTACATATCTGAACCAGAATTCCATGCTGAATCCAATAATAGTGGTCTCATTCCACCAAATTAAACACAGGACATATCTAAAAGGTAGGTAAGCTCACAGTAGATATCGGCTCTAGACATAAGATTCATACTAGTTTAACCTTAGGCAACTATCATCACAATCCAATTTCAACGTCTACACGCAGAGCTTTTTAGATTCATATTATCATCAGTAATATCAATGCTTGAGTGGCTGTTGTCAGCCTGTCTTGGTCGCTTTTTCTGTTGCTTAACTTGTGTGGTATCAGGCAAAGTTCCTACTATGACCGCCGTCGATCTACCTTTTTTGCCCCACATTTGGGTTATTGAGATAGCGCTCGACTTCAGACTTACTCCTGAACCTCTCCCCTTTTGGACTGACATAATATTGATCAGAATAGGAGCTCTTGTTATTTTTACGAGGAACCTTATATTTTGTCCACCCAGGTCCGAATTCGGGAGCAGGAGCATGGATCAAGGCCGAATTACTCAAGGCAATAATTTTGGATTTGGAAGAAGATCCAATAGAACCCTTTTTCCTCTTCTTATTATTACTATATCCCTCTTCCTCATCCGAGTCGGAATCGATATTGACAACCTCTCTTCTTTTCTCGGCGGCCTTTAATGATTCTTCTGCCTTCTTTACCTCATTTTGTGATGAAAGAAGTTCCAACTGAGCAGTGTTTACACCTCTAACTGCAGTATCCATTGTCTTTGCAGCTTGCTTCGTTACTTCTTTAGCTTTATCCAACTGTTTGGATGCACACTCTTCGTGTGCTTTAGCAATCTCCATTGTCTTTGCAACTTGCTTCTTTGTTTCCTTGGCTGCCACGAAGTTTTTGGATGCCGACTCTACTCTTGCTTTTGCAGAGGCTAGTCGTTCCTTTGCCAGTTGAATCTCACGCCCCCCTTCCGACGATGAAATAATACCTCCTTCTGTTTCTTCTTCCATTAGCTGTAGGGTTTCGGTTGGCATATTATTCCTTCCTATTGTGACACTTGATGGCAAAGATATGAAATTGTGATGGGTGATAGGAGTATGATAAATGATACCCTCTAAAGATATATAATGATAAACTACTGCGGAGCGCTACCGCTGCCACTTCTACTAATTCTACTGATGAATAATAAAGAGCCGGCGAAATCTATCATCACAACACAATCTCCTAATAATACAAGTTGTTGAAAGGATACCAAAGCCAAAAAGATACGATATTTTGTTTCTCCCCTCAAAAAAATGACATCATTATCTCTCGCTCCCTATCGCAATAGCTAACTCCTCTAGTATCGAACAGAACCATGCTACTGCTTGCTATATTATCGAATGTATCGGTTTCTTTGGCCTTGGTGGCTAATCGATCTCCTTTGTCGACGACAACGACGCGAATATCAGGTTTTTCACATAATGATGTGTCAAGATATTCCACTTTTCAATCACCAACATCATACTATCACCATAAGAAGCCGTCACCATTGCAATTATCATCAAATGCTGCTATCGGAAGACGATATACCGCTACTCCTCTATATGCTACTATAAAAATTGCTCCTGCTCCTCCCCCAAGTCCACCATCTTCAGCCGATAACAACAGTAAACAAAAGACAATACTAGCAACAACAATCTTAATATTACTCGATATACAATTCCGATCACTATTTACTAAATATTCAATACTATTCCCATCAAGTTTAGCAGGATGTGGATCATTATTCACATCAATGTTATTACTAAACACTATAAGCAATGAAAAGTTGGGAGAGGCTATGTATCAGATATTAAATCCAGGTGCTATATTGTTGGCAAAGTGGTTACCTGTCTTCTTTGTGCCGAGCTTGATTACCCTGCCATTGGCGGGTGGATTGGGTAATGCTATGGAGGTATTAAAAGTATTTAGTGTTATTATTGGTGGTTTCTTCTTTACCTTGTTTAGTACTGCTTGGAGTGTACTTGGGATTAGAAAGTTAATGAATGGAAGTAGTGATGCTTTAGAAGGGGAGAAAACAGAGGAAGAAGTTGAAGTATCAGCCACATCAGCTACCAACAGCACTCCACCACCCAAACCATTTAGCATGACACTATTCCGAACACTGAAGTCAATTGCATGGCTATCTGCTATATCAACTGTGGCATTAGTCAAGAAGTCACCAACATCCAAATGGCTCAACTTATGTCAATCATCCTTCCTACTGTCAACGACCTTGTCAACTTTTGTATTTGGTGCCAACCTACCTAAATCATTTACTAAAGTTATTCATCCATTGGTTACATGTACTGGATTGACTTGGGTTGCTTCTAAACTATTAGCACTTCTCACTGGATCAACATTCATTAGTATTCTACAATCATACAAGGCTGGCACGTTATCATTACTATCGGCCGGTGCCGGAGATGTCTTACTCTTCCTATTAGGACCAGCAGTAGTGGCCCTATCATGCCAAATGTATGGCCGTAAACAATTAATGCGTGAGAATATACCCGAAGTTGGTATATCGACATTGGTATCTTCATTGGGTGGACTGTATGGCACAGCCGCTGCTGTTCGAGTACTGGGTATTGCCAATCCTACCATTCGATTGAGTTTACTATCAAGGAATATAACAAGTCCATTGGCTATGGCCATAGCATCTATACTCGGTGCAGACGTTTCATTAGCAGTAACTATTGTAGTCTTAACTGGTTTATTCGGTGCCAACTTTGGTGCAAGTATCTTAGACGCGGCAGGTATTAAAGACGCCGTGGCACGAGGATTGGGTATCGGTGCGGCTGCACATGGATTGGGTACTGCAGCATTTGCTAATGAGAAGGATGCTTTCCCATTTGCTGCTATTGCCATGGCCTTGACGGCGAGTGCTTGTACGGTCTTGGTATCAGTGCCTGCGGTTAAGAAGAGTGTGTTAAAGTTGGCACTTGGTGTGTAAAGAGTAAAGCAAGAGCGTATCATGTGTTTCGATAAAATAGATGGTGTCAAAGATACATAATTTCGTATTAGAGTTACAAGATATTGGACGTTGAAGTTCATCTGAAATCTGAAGTAGCACTGAATTTTTCAGAGACACAACAAAAGTTGGTATCACATAAGGTATAGAAAGAAGATATTGAATGAAAAGATGGTCACAGCTTCCCTAGAGCTACGGGAAGAAGGGGTAAAAGAAGAGAGTACAATGGCGTCGGCGTCTGAGATTAAACTGGCAAAGGAACGGCTTGCTCTGGCAAAAGCACACGAAGAGTCTGCATCCAAACGGTTGTCTAAAGCCAAAGAAGGAATGAAGCAAGCTGCAAAGATGTTAGAGACTCTATCAGCAGATGTAGATGATGCTCAGGAACAGTTTGTATTGTCTCAGAGTGAGGTAGAAAGGACAACTGCATGTTTGAAGGCTGCAGAGGATACACGGGAGGTTATCAATATCGATTCCGACTCTGATGATGAAGATGGGAGCATTAAGAAAAAGATTAAGCTGGAGGTTAAAGAGGAAGATACTGATACTGATACCGAAGATAAAGTTGTCAAGAAAGAGGTAAAAGATGAAGATACTGACACTGGCGATGATGATAATAATAACAGTAGTAATGAAGATGAATCGGATAAGAAGCCAAAAGCTAAACGAAAGGCTAGGAAGAAGTTGAAGAAGGATAGTCGTGAATCATCTGGAGCTTCAGCTGGGGCAAAACGAGCCATCGACCCTCTCTTCTTGAAGCAGAGGGATCTCTTTCGAGCTCAAGCTGAGAAGAAACTAAAGGGAAATGAACGTTTTAATAAACATATCCGTGAGATTGCACATGGGTTCAAGGCACATGAGAGTAGTGGCAGTGGTAGGGCGAGGGGGCAACACGCAACCAAACGCATAGTCAACGAAATGATGGCACAAGATAGTGTGGATGATAGTTTAACGCGTGAAGTTTTAAGGCAAACTTTAAAGTTGCCAAGTAGAAGTAATTACGGGATGTGAGTCAACTGACTTATGAGCAGTATAAATGTAAAGACGAGTTTATTTGTCTATCCATTATAGTGTTAAGTCATCATACTACTTCAAGTAATGATTGAATTGACAGGTGACGTGGTATCAAAGGAAGAGAACATGTTTGTACTTCCATAGCTACTCATCAACTCTTCAGCCAAATGGGATGGTATTGATTCAATCAACCCACAGCAAGCCTGAGCTAGTTCGGCCATGAACCTTCCATCAAATCCAAGAACTGCCGCAAGGATAGGTTCATCTTCATCATCTAGTTCTTCTGCCTCATCTGCCCAGAGTAAAGTCCGTACTAGAGCCGCACATGCAAGTCGTTTAGAGGCTTGTCCGTTACTCAAATCAACCTTCTTCCGTAACCAATCCTCAAGCCACTTCGCTGAGCTGTCTAGCATTTTTGGATGAGTTAAACAGAACCAAGCTCGGAAACAGACACGTCCCACAAAGTTCGGTGTTATCTTTTGACTGTTAGACGATGAGGAGTCAAACTCTCCATACTTTTGTATATTGAGTACATGTTCTTCTAGAAGCCACAAGAGATGTTTATGACTGAGATCGAGTCTAAAGGTTGATGCCTCTTCCTTCTTTAGGGAAATACCAGCATAAAGTGGAGCTACAGCCTTCTTAAGATTGACCAAGGAGCTTGTAAACAGGGCCCTTTCAGCTTCGTCTACTGACATGTCCAAAGCTGAGACGAGCAAGTCGGCACATTCAATAACCATACCCTTCTTGCCTCCAACCAAGAAAGCAGCCGCTTGCAGATTATCTGACAGTGCACATTGGTACATTACTTTTGAAGCATCAAATACAAACTTGGGCTCGATACCTGTCTTTCGTCCTGCCAAGTCACAAACTGTATTGAGTAGAGTCTGAACTGGTATGTTGCATCCTTCTCTCCAAGAGTCACAATCCCTCCTTGCTAGAATGAGCAGTGATGCAATCAGAATGTCATAATCGAGGTCACAACTGTACTTCTTTGGAGCCAAGACATCTCGTATCCGAATCAAATCCTGTCGGTAGCAACTCAATTCTTCGTCACTTTTCATTAGCACCGAGTCTAGCCCCAAAAGGTCACATTCGGCATTACAAAACGATCCAGTGATAACTTCTTTCAACCATTCATTAGGTAGAAGAGTTCCACGACTGTAAGATGACTCGGCAAGAGATTCTATCTCTTCCTTGAGTTTATCCAGTACCCAGACTCTGACTTCTGGTTCTTGAATCATGACATGTTTGCCTCGTATCGATATTAGACAGAGGGCAAGACGTGCATCGTCATCAATTGAAAACCAATATGATGAACCCGTCTCTTCAACCATCATGTCTAAGAATAGTCTTGTTGCTTCCTCAGATGATTCTAGTATGATCTCAACAAGAGCCAAGAACAGACCCAGAGATGGTCGTGGAGAGGACGACAAACCTCTACTCTTTGGTGCTTGCCATCTCAACTCATTCGATACGGTATAGTTGAGCATGAGGATGGTAGATGGTAGACAGTTTCTAACCACTGCCATTCTCATTAGACATCGAACAGGCCAAAGCAAATCTTCACTTGGATCTTGAAGAGTTGATAACATGTCCATGATGTTAGTATCCTTCTTGTTTGGCTTGATGGCGGCAGGCTCTCTTGATGATATAGTAGACGTTGTGGCCCCAACAAGCATTAAACATGCCCGTGGAGCATTATAAAGTGTATTCTATTGAAAGTGAAGAATCAAAGATGTTAGGGATTTGACCAAGAATAGAAGAACCACTGCAGTCCTATCATATACACTTACTCGAGATAGGAAGCCGTCTAATGTCTTTGACATAGATACACCTCCTTTAATCATACACCCGACAGCCATATCAGCTAATGAAGTCAATGTTTCCCCGTGAGATGAATCAGCACTCAATGGTTTGATACCATCTAGCAATCCCTTATGATGAGTCAGCTCTTCGTCTGGTGTCTTTGGTACTATACCACACAACTCATAGACTGCCACGGCATCATCAAGTAAAGATAGAGCTACACTAGCTGCTGTATAATAGTCACGTCGTTGACATAACCAACTCAAGACTTGATTAAATGGTGTAGAGATTGGATTTGCAACGGTGTTGGTTCGTAGTGTAAGCGACTGACATTCCGCTCCTACTCGGATAGTAGCAACAATTACTGAAGTGGATGTACGAGAGGATATTGAGTGGCGATTCAACAACAAAACCACACGAATCTCTTTGGTCTTACCTTGCCCATGAACAATCCCTCGATTAGCTTTGGTATCATCGAGTTGAGTCCAGCTTGAGCACTGCCTAAGTAACCGCTTGGATTTCTCTTGATGCGACATGGCTAAGCTCTTTGTTCGATTACTTCTACTACCGCCGATGCCACTAGACTTTGGTGATTTGTGTTTAAGAGAAGATATACTATCAAGGGCATTGATGATAATCTCGTCAACCCCTCCTTCGATCATGGCAGCTACCTTGATTGATTCTTTTAATGTACTGGAGAGAGATCGTTTTGGCATAGTAAAGCCAGCAGACGGAAAGTCTTCTTCGACTTCATTTTGTTGCAGAAATGAAGGAAGTCTGAATGATGACTTTGTCGCTGTTGTATTGGGTTTGTCAGTAACTACTTTGGAGTGGCTACTCTCTGACACTTTTTCAGCATACTTGACATAACTCATCAGTGGAGTAACTACCGAGCTTAGACATTGCTTTTCGTTGACCAGTGATTCATTTTTGAAAGGTAGAACACAAGGACCTTGTGTGTCGTCTGTGGCACCATCCCAACATATAAAGTGCGACTTTTGACCTCCTAGGATACCTACTAAGGACCATCCTTGTCCACCTATACACCACACATCGCCACTTTTGGAGGCTAATGCATCTGACTGACCAACATTCAAGAGTGCCCTATGGCCAGGCCGAACAAGAGTGGGCAATGTTATCTGTTTCCTACCCACACTTTCAGCTTGAAATGGAAGTAGTGTATGATTCACCACAACTAATGTAGAACCAATTCGAAATGAAAGTATTATCCCAGGAGGTGATGACGGAATAGATGATACAGAAATAGCTCTTGTCTCTATACATTCCATTTGCTGAAGGTTGCCATTTGCGGTGAGTAGTTGTGAAAGGTGTAGTACACCCAAAGATTCATTTATAGATGGAAGAGCAATCGGTATACACTGAAATCGGCTTGGAGTTGATGACCTGGGCGATGATAGTAGACTTTCCCGACTACAATCTACTCTTATTGCAACGGCATATGGTCGACGTTTTTGTCGTCTGCCCTTGCCACACTCAGTCACTCTACCCTCTTCACCTAACAGCACGACAAAGTGCATTCCCATCCAATACACAGGTTGTAAACTCTCGGGTGCAAATGGTACATAAACTGTGCGTGATTCAGTATTGTATCGTAATGAAATGAAGGTTATATACCCTCCCAAGACGTGGCTTATATGACGACGATTGTTCTCATCCTTGCTCCTGTGGATTATACGTCGTAATCCCTTGCCACAAACGGCAAGGTAGCCATTATTTGTGTCAGATGTAACACATGTCTTCGTTATTACATTGCTCTGACGGATGGTTCGTAATGATAGCGTTGTTGGGTCTATGGAGGCATCAAATGTATTTAGACTTGACCAATCATTACTATTACCTCTGGATGAGATTTGTTCGCTGCTGTTCGGCTCGTCCTGTTGCTGTGATATAAAA
>Ga0214478_100201_pt1 | contig 34811 bp, 22 predicted proteins | sample M1_20Mar14CPVII9_2_FD_178001 | JGI IMG/M metagenome (GOLD analysis project Ga0214478, IMG submission 178001) | Marine eukaryotic communities from Monterey Bay, California, United States - M1_20Mar14CPVII9sort6BwellD7 | ecosystem: Environmental > Aquatic > Marine > Unclassified | place: USA... | reverse complement strand
TCGTCCACTCTTATTATCGAGTTAATATAGCGTAACACATTAACGGCTGTTCCAGCCTCGGCCTCCATTATTCCTTCTATCATCTTCTGGGTAATGCCTTCCTGACCTGTCACCCTGATATCCTCTTCCAGAGTTACTGTAGCTCCTATTACTATCGTTATGAGTCCATCTTCCTGAGTTAGAGCGACCGCCTCTCCCACCATCATAGATGTTGCGGCCTCTACCAGAGTTATGCCCTCTACCTTGATATCTTCCAGAAGATTGCTGCTGATATCTACCTCTTCCTGATTGATAGTGGTTACCTCGATAGTTATTATTATTATGACTGACAGCAGAAGATACTGTTCTATCAGCATTCAATTGATATCCGCCTGCAAGCTTCACTAACTCAGAATCAAGGAGAAATTTTGCGTTCACTCTTGTTGTCTCATTATTTCCCAAACTTCGTTTTGCCTGTGTTGCTGCTTTGAATATCATCGAATCTACTCTATCCATAGCATCAGTGATTGCTTGACTTGGCACATATCTACCTGTCTTTATAAAACGATTGATGTTTCTTTCAAGCAATGTCTTTTTATCAACCTTTGGTAAGTGAATCAAATTCGCCTCTTCATCAGAAGTGTTAGCTGTTGATATTAAATCACAGGCCTCTTTGCCACCATATAATATAAACTCAATAGGTCTACCACTCAAATTAGCAGCTAATAAGGCATTCTCAAACTCTCTGGGCCGTGTACAAGTGTTTCCCCATGACATGGGTGCCTCTGTTGGATGGACGTTTGGGTTTGTTGCATGGCTTTTGAGCAATCTAATAGCTTCATCTAGTGCCGATAAAGCCTTTGTCATGTTCTTACTACTACCAAATTGATAACCATCTGAGGAAAATCTTTGTATTAAGTCAATTGGACGAGGTTTGAATATACTTTCGACGATAAAAAGATCAACTTTCTCTGGAAGTAAATCTGCTTTATCATGCTCTTGAATAATTTGTTCAACTGCATCAATTAAATCTGTGTTATTACCTTGCAGATGAGATGCAAACTTTTGAGCACTCAACTTATTAGCCAAACGTTTTACAACTAATTTTAGTTCTTCATTACTTGGATCTCGAATTCGTTCACGGATTGTTTTGTCATGTATAGTTTGATTTAATGTTGGAAAGGATGAAATAGTTGAGCCAAGGAAGTAATTGGTCGGAACTGAAACATAAACTAGTGGCTGATCATCAATTGTAATATCTACTCCAGCAGATGTCTCGTCTCCTTCAGATGGCTTGTCAAATATACTTTGGAGTATTGTAGTTTTGCCTGCACATTGAGGACCAACAGTAATATACATCGTGCCCTTTTTATCTGATGATACTGCCGATGAAGTTTTCATTTTCTTGGCTATATGTTGATTGTTATCTTCACTGTTTGCAACTTGCAATTGTTGGTTCATAATCTTATTCCTATGTAAATTATATGTTTGTGCACCACCGCAGATATAAAATGATGTGATGCAGTGTGGTAGTAATAAAGCAAGGAGAAAGGATAAACGCAAACTATAATAGCAATAATACATTTATTGAAAGAAGAGTAGCCATACATATATATATATATATATCACATACATATACTCGTATTGAAACTGAAAAACATAAACTCTCATAGTAAAATTAAGACAGATATCTTATTGCAAACTTGTGCCAAGTGCCAATTGATTTTGAGGTTTATTGTACCATCATATCTCGTTTGAGGCGGCATGATATCCACTACTACTATCCTTCTTTCATTCATCTTATTCTCCCTTTCATTCGCCGCAATGTCTGTCAACGTTGAAATATCTCAGCCAAGTGAAGGTGCCACTGTCACTACAAGCAGTCGATAGTAAGTTCATGTGTTAGTTTTGATTGGTATTGCTTATGGTATAATCTATCTCATAATATCTCATCTCATACAATTATATAACAGCTTATCACATGTAACATTGTATATTGAAAACGCCGATGGTAGTAAGACACCAAGTGGTTGGTCTACACGAGTGTCTGATGGAGCAGATAAAGATTCACCTTTTGCTTTTCAGCCAGGTGTTGGGTGAGTTTATATACTTTGCGTGGTTATGTGGTGTATTATATGCATCATGGTATCATTGATATGTTTTTGCAGAGATTATATATACTTATAATTGAGACACCACTGAAAACTCTTATTCAAATCACAAAACATATCAGACTAATTGAGGGCTGGACTGAAGGTGTATTGCAAATGAAAGAAAAGGAAAGAGCTTGGCTACATGTACCTGCGGCAAAAGGCTATGGAGCTTCGCCAATGGGTAGTAAAGGCGGAGCATTTTACATTCCTGCTAATTCCAATCTATTATTCGACATTGAGATCCTTGGAAAAGAGGGGCAGGATCTATAAACAATATACAACAAACACTGAACAACACAAACACTTCACTAAAAGCTTAATGATGATATTGGTAGAAGGAAGTAGAGTAGTTAAGGAATTGAAAGTATAATACAAGAATCTGAAACTATAAACTAAGACTTCTAATCATCCGACAATACATTAATGACAACCAATTCTGTCCAACAATACAATTCATAAGTAAGAAGATATTCTCACTTTCTAGCTTCATAAAAGTTTGAATCTGCCACTGGTACCGCTGCTGCCGGGGGAATGATTGTTGTGGTACAAGTAGTTGTGCCATCAGCTGGATTAGTTACAATCTTCTCAACTACTGTTGTTCCATCTTCTTCCACTCGTTGTGTTGTTGTTTCTGTCGCCACTTGTGGTGATGATATACCAGGCATCTCCACCTGTATCGGGGTAGCTGTTGCTACCGCTGTCGTTTGATTATTATCATTTGAATTGATGTTTGCATCAGGGGTCATGAAACATATAGCAGCCGTTAACCACCAACAAAGAAAGGCCAAGATGGAAACAACACCTCCACTCTTTAATGTACAACCATTTTTACATACATTTGATGATAGGATGAGTAGTGTCAATAATTGAAAGCAACCAAGTATGAAGAACATGCCACCGAGAATTCTGTATCCTGCTTTTGTAGAGGCAACACAAGGTGCCACGGACCACAATATAACAACCATTACAAACCCTACAATCCAAGTTGTCAGACCAAAACCCTGTGCTGCTTTTAATTGTTCATCAACAATGAAATCGGATGTGCCACCCCATGGTCCATATGTAGTACAAGTACTAGAGTAATAATATAAAGAGTCCGGATCAGATGATACTTCTCTAAACAATAAACCCACTCCAATTGTGAAATTGTTTAATTGTGTTTCTGCATATCTACAGGCAAAGCAAGCAATGGAAGATAATATGTACGCGACGATTGAAAGGAGACACGGAGCCAGCGTCAAATATCCATTAGGATAGGAACAACAAGTCACACAAACCGGCATATTGACAATCAATTACTCGATGTGCACGAAGTTGATGTTCTGATGTTGATGTTGATATTATGTAAATATAATTTGCTATGTATATATTGCAGTACTGAAAGATCCGCCGCCCGACAAGCAAATACTACTATTTCAATATTGTTCTATGCTGCCATATACTATTATACCAGCCTATGTTCAATATAATATCTCATACCTTGCATATGTAGGATGAACGGAGACCTTTATTGTTGCAGTACCACGAAAAGCGCGGAAGATATGCCTTTTTGCCGAATTGTTGACACCTTAAGGCGGCTTACTATCAGAACAACTGATTAGCACTACCATCACACAAGACGCTAGTTGCATGCAATAGTAGCAGAGTTAGAACAATTGTTATCATTAGAAAGGAATAGATAATCGAAAAATGATCCCCCGTTTATTGAGAAAAATGAGATCGACATCACTTCATTGTCATCGTCGAGTATATCGAGTATCTCCTAATACATATCCCTGTTCTTCTCGAGAATTATCTTCTACTGATAGAAGCAACAAAGACGTATCATTTCCTTGGAGACATGATTCGTTGCCGCCCGATCGAGTAAGTTGTTAATCAAATATATGGTATGAATGAGATATTTTATTCTTAGATGTATCTTGTATTATATACATCAAACACATCTCACATATCATCTCAACATGTTGCTATGTGTAATCTTATACATCAATTCTACCATATCTCTACAACATATCTGTCGTTTTGATACTGATAGATACTAGAACATGAAGATTTCTCAGGACAGTTCAACCCAACTAAGATAGACCCGCCGATACTTCGTAAACTAATTGCAGCAAGAGAACTAAATATACCATTAACTCAAATTATACCAGTTCCATTTCATACTCATGAGTGGGAAAGTGATTTGGCAAACAACATGGCTGTCGGATTTCAGTTTGCAATAGCTGAACTGTTAAGATCCTTGTTTAAAGGTGTGTTATCATCTGTTATCATATATCGATTGTATACTTGTGTATCTTATCATACCTCATATCCTTTTGCTTACTTGTATGATATCTTGCTATATGTATCTCATTGTGGTGGTTGACGCAATTAACATACAGTTCCAGTAAAGAATGAGAATGGAATTGTTTCTATAGATTGCTCAGCAAATAATGATATGGATAATGACAGCTCAATCGAGAATAATGAGTATCTACACGGTATGATGGACAAAAAGCTGATATGTACATACAACAATGAGATAAACCCAGAGAATATGCAACTGAAGCTATCATTGCAACCTATCGAGGCCAAATTAGAACACATTTTTGCCATACCAGTGCCCGGACTGACACGAGAAGTCGTTGAGGAGAACCCATATCTTCGAGCCAACATATATAGATTGCATAATGCATATGAAGAGGCTGGCTTTGATGAGCATTACTTTGACTTGCTGATAGACTTTGCAAAGAATGGTCCTGAAAAACGAACAATCATTGCTGAAGCAGCTATCAAATGCAATGAGTTCTATCAATTGAAGGATGCTAGTGGTACTGTCATAGACGGTATGGAAGATGACGAACCTGAAGAGGTAGTACACATTGTGCGGTATGAAGTTGTAACTGACGAGGCATCAGAAGGAAGTGACTTGGGTGAAAGAGAGATAGGACAGTGGAAGATAATAGACATTGACGACCTTTTGGAAGGAAATGTCTTTCATTGAATATTTGTGATTCTTGTGTGATTATGTTTGTGAAGAGGATATTTGTAAAGTAGAAATTGTTATACTTCTCACACACATCATCCCTTATAACGAACCAAGCAACTTACCAAGCTCAGAAGCTATCGATGCTCATGCAGCAGCTAGACCGAGAGAGAGGCTCGTCCTCCAATCTTTCAAGGATACCGAGATAACACTCTCATAAAAATTCATTTCCTACTCTTGTACAATTGTTGGCAATATGGCTGTTCAAAAGCATATAGTTGTTATGGTCCTTGGGGACATTGGTCGATCTCCACGTATGCAATATCATGCGCTTTCATTGTTAGAGGAGGGTCATCTTGTTACATTGATTGGATATGAAGGAGAAAGCCTAATACCTCAATTAGAAAATGCATTGAAAAATAATGATACGTCATCTCAAACACAACAACCAATATACTCTGGACGTCTACATGTACTACGGATGAAACCATATCTACCTCCAAGAACAAATGTTATATATCGTCTATTATATTATCCGCTACGATTACTATCACTTTTATATTGTGTAACATATACACTTTTTTATCGGTTGTATAATGAGTGTAATATTGTAGTGGATGTTATACTGGTACAAAATCCACCATCTATACCTACTTTGTTATTGGCATATCTGTTCTGTTTGAACCATGCTATTTTACCAAAAAAGTCAACAAGAAGTCGTCCAAGATTAGTTATTGATTGGCATAATTTGGGATTTACAATGTTTGAGAGTACAACACTTGTACAAAGAATAATACGCACACTTGCTAAATGGTACGAAAGGATAATGGCTCCACTTGCAGATGCACACTTGACAGTTACTGAGTCAATGGAAGTTTGGTTAGGAGAGAACTTTAATGTACATGGAGAGAATGTAAGAGTATTATATGATAAACCACCACTCATGTTTAAACCAACAAGTGTGGAAGAACAACATGAGCTATTCAGCAGATTAGATATTGGAGATGATTTATTCAAAGATACAACATTACATAAAAGAGAAGGTTTTAGTAACGGGACATTGTTTACTCAGTCTATTCGTAGAATTGATGGAACGACAAGGATATGTTTGAGAAATGATAGACCAGCGTTACTTGTGAGTTCAACATCGTGGACACCAGATGAAGATTTTTCAATACTGCTAGAGGCATTAAAGGAACTGCACAATATAATTACAGCAAACTCTGATAAACAGAAATTTCCAAAGGTTCTGGTGATTGTTACAGGGAAAGGACCTCAGAAAGCAATCTATCTTCCACTCCTAAAAGAGTTCAATGAAACACATCCTTCAATCAACATACAAACTCTCTGGCTTGAGGCTGAAGATTATCCCAAATTACTTGGATGTGCTACATTAGGTATATCTCTTCATACATCTACATCTGGTTTAGATTTACCAATGAAGGTACTAGATATGTTTGGATGTCAAGTACCAGTATGTGCAATCGGATTTGATTGCTTAGGAGAACTAGTAAAGGATGGTGTAAATGGCAAGGTATTTCAGAACGGAGATGAGCTGGCTACTCAACTGTATGACTTGTTATTGAGATATCCAAGTGATGATGCATTACAAAAGCTGGAAGTGTACAGACGAAACATTCGTGGTATGACTAGATGGAAGGAAAACTGGGAAGAGTGTGCAAGACATTTAATTGTTGGATAGAGTACACATAACAAGATCTCGTATACTACAGGCTTCAATCTCTAAGTACAACTTTTCTACATGGCAAACAAGGCTTGATATATACAAATTTCTAGTACCACCATTAATACATGAACCATTAAGCAATAACCCTACGCCTAATTCGACGACCACATCCGTTGTATATATGATGGTCTATCATGTGGCTATAGTAAACATGATTTGTAGCCACATCCTGTGGAGGATTCGCGGTGCGCTCACGCTCTTCTAACCCTTCAGCGCTTTTATCACCTGGTTTGTACATATATCTCGGTCCCCAGCTTCTCATACCTTCAATAGATTGATTGATACACTTTGGGTATGGCTTCCATGATGTTGTTGATAAATCGTAGTACTCCCAAACTTTACTTGCATCATAATATTCTTCTTTTCGTTCTCCCTCTTCTAGTTCCAAGTCATTATCAATGGTATCATGCCATGGAAGGAAGCCGCTTTCGTCCACTAGTGACTGTTTTGGCATTGAATCATGAAAGGTGATCAAGTCAGCTCCCTGTTTTATCTTTTTGCATACCTTCTTATGATCCTTCCATTTAACCTTTTGACATTCCGCACTACAAAAGTATGCCATGTTACACTGGCTACACACTTTTAGAGTTACTCCGTCCGATGAGCCCTTGTAACAGTTTAGACAAGTTCGAGTTGCAAATGATAATGTTGTTTGGTTGCAATTGTGATGAATTGGCATATCTTCGGTTGCATCAACTAAATGATTTCCCGGACCTGGGTATTGATAAATATGGGGACAAGCACGATGCAGGTTGGCTCCAGCCTTTGCCATTACTCCAAGGCATTGAGGACTTCCGTTTTGTACAGCCAAGTAGGCGGGTGAATGCCCTTCTAAATTTGGAGATTCGAGTAGTTCTGGTCGGCCTGCTTCTAATGCTTTAGTAGCCAAGATTGCTAGATTTTCATGCCTCTTATATTGAGCTGCAATATTGATGGGTATAGTCGGTGTCGTTGTCCCGAACATCATCTGAGTTGATCTTGCTGGCAAGGGTTTGTCCCAAGGGCAGCCACGAGCGATGCATCGTTGCAAATCCTGTGGAGTACCATCACTCGTTGCGCAAAAGAGATCTACAATCTCACGAGTTTGTCTATCCATGTCAATTCTATTGTATAAGATATATGGTTGAGTACTACTACTATACTAATCAAGTTCTAACACAAGAACATAACCAATCTCTATACTAGGGTACCTACCACTACATACTCACAAAAATGGCAACAGTCATGTGAGTGAGTAGTGGTATCCTCTGTACATCAGGCAGCGTCTATGAACTATTACTCATCGCATACTCCACAAACCATCCTAAACATGTCATTAACTACTACTACAAATATGGCATATCCAAAGGAAGTGGTCGATCCGCATCATCACTTTATTGATACCGCCAATACCACCTTTCAAAAATTTCTTCAGCGAGCTTGCGGTGGCGACATATCATGCTTGCCTGAAGATTATACACGTGATGTCATCGAACCACTAGCCAAGCTTGGCGTACAATTTGCAGGATCAGTACATGTCGAGGCTATGCCAGATAGTGGAACCGAAGAAGTGGCATGGGTGGAACAAATGTCAGCTGAAGGGAGATGTTCATATGTAAAAGGATTCGTCGCATCTGCTGATTTGACACAAGATAATATTGATGAAGAGTTACAAAAGTTGATACAAACATCACCAAATAAACTAAGGGGTATACGATGGATATTGGATTGTGTAGGAAAATTTGAAGGTGGTAAAACTGCAACACACTTAGCAACCTCACGACATGATGGAGAAGATTATCTCAAATCTGCAAAGTTTGAAAGAGGACTTGCAATGTTATCAAAGTACAATCTATCATTTGATTTGCAATGTGCACCTATTCAATTAGTTGAGTCTGATGCAACACTGTTTGCCAAGTATCCCGAGTTGAAGGTATGTATTGATCATCTCGGTAAGCCTCGGACAGTATTGGGCAGTGACTTATTAGATGATGGCAAAACAATCAATCCAAATATCATTCCTGATGCAAATGAAATGGAGATATGGAGGAAGGGTATGAAAGCAATGGCAGCTTTGCCAAATGTGCATGTTAAGATATCCATGTTGGGATACTCAATGCCTGGTTGGATACGTACGGATGAAAGAAAGGCGATACTCAAATCAATGGTCCGAGAAGTAATTGCATTATTTGGTGCAAAGAGATGCATGGTAGCATGGAATTGGCATGTTAATGGAGCAGTTAGTGATGCAGGAAAGTTCGCGTTTGTATTGTTTTCATGTGGATTCAATTGTTAAATGTGAAGATTTGATTGCTTTTGGAAAACAAATGTACTAACAGAAGTTACTATCTCCTCCCTTCCCTTTATAAATCTCGAAACGTGCATCTTCCAGATAACCTTAGCGAAGTGGGGCCCGATGCAGTTGAGTTGTTAGGTAAGTAGAACTTAATTGTGCACAATGATCACAGACCACCCTCTTTGATTTGGATATTGGGTTCGGACTGTGAAACCAAATATGAATTAATCGTGTAGTTGTTGTGATCGAGTTGAATTTGTGCATATGATATGGTTTTGCAATTCCGCTAACAAATACTAACCCACCCTACCTCCCTCTCTTCTTGGATATACTTGTGACCATTGTGTGGACTTAACTCTGATTCCCTTAGACATGTTCATGTACTTTTTTGAGGGATACAGTGAAGAGGATAAGGAGAGGTTATTTGCAGGCACTGCAAAAGAGTTTTACCGTTTGTAATAAAGAGACCCAGAGGTTGTCCGACTATTAGGTATTAGGCACAGTATAAATAATATTAAGAGTATGTATGTTATCTCATTTATACATATCATATATCAAATTGAACCACAATAAATTACTTTGCCGTCATCCAAGGAAAGCTGATGAGTAATAGATGGTATTAACTCTTCCTCGTGGTGTGTTATATACAACAAGCTCATGTCAGTAACTCGGCATAATTTCTCTACAAGTGCAAGTATCCGGCCTCTATTCCATATATCAAGGCTCTGACAGGGTTCATCTAATATTAAGATATCTGGTCGTTGAGCAACTGCAGATGCAATTAGAACTAACTTTTGCTCTCCTTGAGACAGAGTAGAAAATTGTCGAGATAGGAAAGGATGTTTAGCGATATCTTCTTTCTGGGTGTAATCTAACAGCCCAATCCACTTCAGAACTATTGTTGCAGTGTCCAAGTCTACTCCGTAATCTTTTCTTACTTGTTGCCCATTGTTTCTATCTGCATTAAAGAGGAATGATGCTCCTAAGAGCATGATCTCTCTTACTGTAAGATGACCCCAATTATGACTCGCATGCACATGTAGTTCTGTAGATACCCAAGCTACACCTCCTCTTTTATTTGTTATCACTGATGGTACGACACTTAGACTTCCGTCGGTTATACTTGCATCATGCGCATTGGCTTCTTGTAGATTGTTGTTCAAACTTCTCCGAAGTATTAATCTTCCTAATGTGCTCTTTCCTGATCCGTTAATACCTGCAATGTGCCATCGTTCGCCTTGTTTTACAGTCCAATTCAGATGAGTGAGTAGAATTGTATCATCACGAATAACTTGTAAATCTTTTGCATGAACTAGAATAACTTTTTTGTCATTTTGCTTTGGTTTCTTTTGATTCCAAAGCTGTTGATTCCAAAACTTTCTAACATCATCATCACTCGGCAACTCATCACTTGAAAAAATATCCCATGGATGGGTATTAGCAATGGTCATATTATTTCCAGAAGACTGACCGAGTGTTCTGACTAATTCTTCTCCACTTCTTCCATTCCTAATTTCGGTCCTCATACCATTCCTATCTATAAACGAAACCCTACCAAAACCATCTGAAATTTCCTCAGGTTTATGTGTCATTAATAAAATCTGAGTTCGAGCTGTATCTTTAGCGTCACCCACACCTTGTACTAATATATCCATTCGAAAGCCCTTCAGTACCCTTTCTATAATATCTTGTAATCCTTCTCTACCTTTAACATCTAATCCGTCGAAGGCATTGTCTAACACTAGTAGCTCGGGTTTGGAAACCAACGCTCTGACTAATAAAACTCGACGTATCTCTCCTGTACTTAGTGTATTGACATATCTTGGTAGTAGTGGATACATACCTAATCTAACTGATAGGAACTTGGCTGTATTCGATAATCGATTACCGCCATTTGGTATGAGTGCTTTATGGACTGTAGTTGTGTTTGGATTACGAAGTAACTCTGAGTGTGATTGGAATGATACATGTGATAGGAAGTGATGATTTCGATTCTTATTGTTGTTATTCCTTTTGGTTATTGATATATATCCCCACTTTAGAAAGAGGTTACTTTGATCACTGTCGTATTTGTCATCATCTTGATCAGAGGAGTCTACTGATTGCAATAAAGAATGAGATAGTAATGTCTTGCCTGAATTATTTCTGCCTAGCATTACATGTCCACCACCTTTACTACCACATTCCAAGTTTGGCCATATGTTTAAATTGATTCGCTCTAAGGTACTAGTAGTAGATTGTGGGTATTGAATGACTGCATCCCTAAGATGAGCCAGAGGTGATATTACTTCATCATTTTCAATAATTTTGGTTGTTGGTTTATCTTTTTGTTGGCCAGCATAGAGAGCAGACGATGAACAGTAGTTGCGGATATGCCTATACTTTATCTTTCTGTAGCATGGGTATATCATTCTTCACTAAACGACTGCATTAGTATACTGTTCTCCACAATGATACATAGCCGCAACTGCGGGTCGAGAGTCGCGAGTCAGACTTGCGACATAAAGAGGCGCCAAAGTTTTGTCACATGGGTACACCAATTGAAAGAGCTTTAAATCGGACTTTACGCGCTAGAAATAGTTAATAGTAGTTAGCAGTATATATAGACTATACTGAATACTATTCTCATGCTTCATATTCGTATCTATTTTCAATATCGGGTGATTGCAATTAAAAATTCTCAACATAACTCACAATCATCATCAATCATCTCAAAAACTTGCAATACATGGAAAGGAATAGGGATGACGGACCAAATACCAGCTGATACTATTACCCAGTGTTGCCTGAGTGAAGTATATTGTTCCGATTTATCATCATCATGCAACATTCATACGTCGGGCAAGAGTTTGTGCACAAGACAGGGCATCACTAAGACACAAACTGATGATGACAATAATATCAAATCGTCTACTGCAATTATGAGGTATGCAACTGAATACCATGCAATTACTATTTCACAAAAGAATAATGTAAAGAGTAGAGGAGATACATATCATTTATCTGAACATCAGCTACCGGTACCAGCATCATCGGATACCAAGAAGAAAGATAACACAAAGATAACATCAGAAGATAACAATGTTGATGATGTTTGTATAGCTCACTCATCCGTATGTTGGGGAGACGATACAGATACAGTTGGTAGTATGGACGTATTTGCAATGATGAGAAATAGTACTGTCTTAAATTTAGAGAATAATAATGACAATTCGACAATTGATAACAATAGTTTAACAACAGCAACGCTAGCAGATGAAAGACAAGAGAGTGCTGTTATTACTTCTGGTGATACTACTATATTATCAGACACTACTGACACACCGCCTGCTGTGTCAAAGAATACAGATAGTAAATCAACTTCGTCAACCTATTATTTGATTACAAAGAGTAGAGGAACTAATTCAAATAATATTGAAAATATACCACTTCCTTATCGGCCCTTGTCAATTCATGCAACAGAGCTTCATGTAACAACAAATAACAGCGGTGCCGATACATCGGTCATTGGAATATTTGTTTCAAGTGTTATTGATAATAGATTACATCTATATGTAACATCAAAAGATATATTGCAGCAAAAGAAAAGCACCAATGAACATAGTTTTGTTCAGATATCACTTAACGACACAACAACTTTAGATTCTGATGTGCCCGCAGAGTATGATTTAGAAGACGAAGGTGATACAACAAACGATCCTTTCCTATTTTCATCTCCAATAATGACAATGGATACTTGTATAACTGAGGAGGAGTGTTCGGAAGAGAGTGATACGAAAGTAAATCGGCTAGCACTTGCTTGTTATGATGGCAGAGTACGTATATTGACATATCAATTGAAAGCAGCAGCAACAACAAAACAAGAAGAAAAGGATAACAGCATTATTGATGTATCTTCTCTTGAAGTTTGTCACAAACGATGCTCGTCCTTCCTAGTTGATGGCCCAATCTCATCACTTCATTTCAGTTTGACTGCTAGATCTTCAAACCCCAAGCTTCCACGATCTTTGTTTCTGGTTGCTGGATCACTTTGTGGCTTTGCATGTACCTTTTATGAGTCGACTTTAACATGTTCTAATAATAGCTGTTCACAAGAATCTTTCTTCAACGGTCCAACGCTTGTTGTAGACGGACTCTGTAATTCAAAAGAAGACTGTGAGGATTCAGTTACATCAGTTCATGCCTATTCTCTTGCTGATGGCCAACAAATGATTGTAGTTGGAACACAAGGAGGTAGGATACTATTGTTTGGTCAATGTCTAAAGGAGAAAGCTAGATGGGAAGACAAACTTATAAGAGCTAGACAAGATAAGGATAACTTATTGGATCAGATAGATCAGAAAGAGAAGGAGATCTTGAAATTACAGTCCGAGAATGAATTGATGGATATCAATTCCATTGGTATCACGGCGTCTATTTCAAAAATGCAGATTGAGATTGATGAATTGGAAAGCGCTGCTGCACAAACAACAACAATAGAAGATATCGCCGCAGATAGCTCAGACATCAAAAATGCAGAGCAAGGCTCAGGGGATTCGATAGAAGAGAAATCAGAACCAACAAACGGTGAAGATGAAGCCGACCTTGATATACATGAAATGTCTTCCCTTCAAACAAAGATGGAAGAAGCCCGAGAAAAATTGTCATCATTACAACAGGACATGAAGGACAATACATTAAAGATCACCAGCTTAACAACAGATATAAATACATTGAGAAGTAAAAGCAAAGTATATGAACGACGAGTGATTGACAGTATATTGCATCCTGGACTACATCGATATAGATTCTTATATGAGTATCATCTTCCATATCCAATACATGGTATCACTTCTAGCAAGTCGTCGGATGAGCACAATGGAGGAAGAGATATATTTGTTTCTACAAGAAGGAGCTTTCATGTGTTTTCATCAACAAACACCTGATATTAAAGATAAGATTTCGATTATATTAACAAGCTCTTCTTATCATGATATCAGGGTTGGGCTACCAGATCACCTTTAAATTCAATCAACCATGAATCGAAATAAATTGTATTCATAGTATCTGTAAAGGTAGTAGCTGTGCACTCATCTTGAACGATTGATAAGGTACATTAATTACCCTTCAGAAGTTTGTTGTGCTTCCGGAGAATCTTCTTCACCTCCTCCATTGCTGGTCTCTGACAGAGAAAGAGAGTGATGCCCATATGCCACTGCTGAAGAATCATATCTAACCACCATATTACCAACATGATAGGTCCAAGCCATCCCCATTTCCAACAGCAAGAGGATTTCCTCTCAAGAACTTCAGATACATCCCTCATCACTGTCCTTATTTCTTCCTCGGTCAGGCCAGACATTGTGATTGTCTCCATAGGGATTTCAGCCTCGTCATCCAGGTTATTAAATCCTAAGCAAACACAAGGCTTCATTACTACCATATCAACTGGTGGAAACTCATCAGGAGGCTCCAAAAAAGGTTTCGAGACATCGTCCATGCCAACATAAAACGTCCATGATTTTGTCGTCGCTGTCGCCGCCGAGGCGTTATTTACTGAGTCTGAATTAATTGTGGCTTCACCCAAAACTTTCGAATCATTATTCTCAGCTAAAGTCATAGTTTGTAATTGATAGGTATTTCCTCTTTGTGATTGCTGTATTGTGCAACTATAATGTATTGATATTGTGTGCAATAATGATAATAACCAATTGCAATAAAAATTAACTATCTAAGACGAAGTATTCTAAGACGAAGTATCTAATTATATTGATATCACCTCTAAGACGAAGTATCTAATTAACTAACTAATCTAAGACGAAGTACCTATCTAATTATTGATATCACCACTTAATTTGCAGGATGGAGGCAAACTTACCTGATCTAAACAGCTGGAGAGAAGACCACGCACTACGCACTCTTCAACTAGTAGGATATCGTACCTCGAAGAGGATACTCACCTTTCTTCTCTCTTTTTTATTACAAGTGGAATATATTTGTTGCTTCTTCTCAACCGTGAATGAATACTACAGCCCAAATCGATTGTTTTCTGGGCTCATTATATTTTGAGTATCTGGTATCGCAATCGTCTTGGTGAAAATAAGGGTGGCAATGGTGGTTGCTATCTATGATGTTAATGGCGTTGCAATAGATAATCAAGATGGCTGAAGTACCAAGTAGAGGGGAGGAGGCAGCAGTGACGGCTGCGCCGCCCACCATTGATACCAATGGTAATTGCACACACCATCCAATAATAAAATTGAGACGGTATAATAAAACAACGCAACAATGGAAAACAATATTGAAAACATGTCCACTATGTAGTGTTAGGGGTACTACTCCACCACGACGTGGTGAACGAAGACGACGTAGAGATATTTTGGGATCTACAGTAGTATCTGATACTGATATATCTTCTTGTGATGATAAGGAGAAGGATACCAGACGGCCAACACTTGATCATAATTCATCTATTATATCACCCAACAGTGCCCCTCACTCTATATCCACCTCTATACACTCTGATGTTTTACCACTACCAACTGATAAAAACAATCAAGATGAACTAAATTTGACACAATATAAACCAGTAGAAGAAGATAATAATGATATACTCTCACCATTAGAAAGTGAATTATCGTTATGTAAACAAACATCAAATTTATCTGTAACAGATACATGTGATGTTACTGTGGCATCTACTTGCTCGGGAAGTACTACCTCATTTCAGGGTAGTAGTAGTATGGGTATATGGAGATATGATTCAATTGAATTATCAGGTAGCGGTAGTAGTTATAGGAGTGCAGGAAATGATGGAAGAGACGTGCAGCAACAGATTATTTCTCCGCTGAGCATGCCTAGTGCTGTTTGTCAGCCTTGTAGTGATATACCCCCACCGCCTATTGCCCCGCCTAAAAACGAGTCAGTAAGAAGAGGTAGTAGGGTTAGAGCTGCTAATAATAGTATGCATTCAAATCCACCCCCTCCACCACCGAGGACAAGAAATAGTTATAGACGGTCATCTACTGGTACTACTTCTTTTTCACAAAATCCTAGAGGAAGTATCAGTACTGATACACCGCCATTATCACCAAGAAGATCTTCCTACCCTTCCCAACTTTGTCAATCGACATTAAAAGGAGGAGGAGAGGTTGTAGTATGTGGCATGTCCTACACTAATCCAACTACCAATCAAAAAGGCTCGTATACTGGACAAGTTATTTTGAAGGACCTCGGTGTACAAATACCTCATGGGATTGGTACTTTAAAGTATATCAATGTTAATTTGGGAAAGGTTGAAGGACAATGGTTAGATGGTACATTAGTTGATAGTGTTGAGCAGGGGTGTGAGGGGATTAGAAGGCCTGTCCCACCACCGCCACCACCCAAGAGTAGACCTAGAGCGCATTCAACTCAAGATTTTAACATGTCAAGCCTTACCGCTTCAAGCAGTAGTGGTATGGATGATAATAATTCATGGTGTCAACCATGTGATGATAGTGCATCATCTACCCCTCCATCACCACCAAGCTACTCCCCAAGAAGTTCACACTCTGGCTCTCAAGAGTTGCAATTTTGCAGTCCATGCAGTCCTTCTCCTCATTCCGAACAAACAGTTCCCCTAGATAGAGGAGGTAAACCAAGAGTTTCTTTATCACCAAGAGTTGAAGTTGCTCTGCCTCTTCATTTCAAGCAGAAGAAGAAGTCCCAAGATCTCTTCTCTTCTTTCCTTACTCAAGAGCAAGAGGAAGACGATGTTGGTGCATCAAGTTCTGAAGAAAGTGACAATTCACTCAGGACATATCAAACAAGGTCAAGCAGGGGTAGTAGTAAGCGCAGTAGTTCATATCCCTTATCGCCTGATGCATCTTACCGCTCTGCAAGAAGTACTGGGACGTCAAGGAGCAAACGAAGCTCATACTCGGCTAGGGAGAGTAAAGCTGCTATTGATATTATCAGAACTATGCAATTTTGAGCAGTGAGTATAAAGTTGGAAATGATAACTAATATAACTTATAATAAACAAAGTATCAATCCTTAAACTAGACTCCCAAGAATAGCAGACTTGGTCCGGTTGTTATCTCCATCGTATGCCTTCTTTTGTTTGACTTTTCTCTTTGTTACTTGATCACCGCCGCCACCGCTATCTTTACCACTCTTCTTTCTCCTCTCTTCAATATAATCCATCTTCTTCCCAGCTTCAACCTGTGCAACATAAGCTGCATTCTCTCTCCTAACTTCCATCATTTCAACCTTTAATTTCTGTTCTCGGACACGTCGTTCATATGCTACCTTTTCAGTTAAATGTGACCATTTAAATCCACGTAAATACTTCACATTCCATATATCATCGTAATGAATTGATCCTTTATGATTGGTAATTTTACTCATATTCAATGTTTCACCAACTAACTTTGCAACCTTTTTACTTTCAAATTCAACCCATCCTTCAGTATATCGTTTACCTCCCGATCCACCCATCTTTCGACGCTTCTTGCGTACAGTCTTATCTTCTTCTACTAGATAGATACGTGTTATAGCGCCGAAATCTGATAATAGTGTCTTTACTTTTGCGGGCCCCATCCGTGGAGGTATTCTTGATAAGTAAAGTATACCACGCTTCTTTAGTTTGGCATTGAAATCCTCAGTTGCAGTAAGCTTCAACTTTCGTACCTTCTTCTTGGATTTATTCTTTGTGTTTGATGTATCGTCATTTTTATCTAATTGTTCTTCTTTATCGTTTGCGGTATTCTGGCTACCAACACTGACCCCATCTTCCTCTGCTGCATCAATAGACTCGTTTCTTCGACGTTTCATAGTAGAATGTTATATATTTGTTCAATTCTTATCCACTGTTATCACTAGCAATATTTTTGATATGAACCCACACAAAGATAGATTTGATGAAAAATTAAAGGGGCTCGAGCGAGGTATCCTAATTTTATGAGAGTGTATTCGTCATTCGTCGCCGTCCGTCGTCATTTATCCATCATCATGGCGTCCTCTACTTCTAACGACCCAGCGTCGATGAGCGCAGCCCGATCATCTTCTAAAACAGCACCTCCAACACCTCGTCGTGATGGTTTTCATTTGGTACCCTCTCATCCAATCAATTATGATCTCGACTTGGCAAAATCATTTCAGGATATTACGTATCACATATCAACATCTGATCATGTGGCTAGAATAGCATTTAATAGACCGAATGTATTGCATGCCTTCCGTCCTACGACTATTAATGAAATACGGCAAGCATTGGAGTATGCACAAGATGATACAAGAGTATCTGTTATTATATTTACATCCAACATAATTGATAATAGAACACCTGCATTCTGTGCTGGCGGTGATCAAACAGTCCGAAGTAGTGATGGCGGATATGATGATGGATCAGAGGCAGTACCGAGATTACGAGTATTAGATCTACAAATACAAATGAGACGTTGTCCCAAACCAATCATTGCAGTAGTTAGAGGATATGCCATCGGAGGAGGACATATATTACACATGTGTTGTGATTTAACATTGGCAGGGGAGGATGCAGTATTTGGACAAGTTGGACCACGAATGGGTAGTGTTGATGCTGGATATGGTAGTGTGCATTTAGCACGTATGGTAGGACAGAAGAAGGCACGGGAAGTTTGGTTCCTATGTCGATATTACTCGGCCGAGGAGGCATTGCAAATGGGTCTTATTAATGCAGTGTTTCCGATTGACAAGCTAGAAGGAGAAGTTGGACGATGGGTAAGACGGATGGGAATGTTAAGTCCAACTGCATTGGCAGTAGCTAAAGCATCGATTAATGCAGATCAAGATGGTAGTGCAGGAATATCATTAATGGGTGGACATATCACACGATTATTTTACATGAGTGATGAAGCAAAGGAAGGTAGAGAGGCATACTTGGAAGGGAGAAAGCCCGAGTTTAGAAAGATCCCTCAGAGCAAGTTGTAGTATATAATACTATTATCTACTAATGGAACTTTCTGCTACTATAATCTTTCTGCTATTAAAATTAGAGAAACAGTGTTATATTCCACGTGCCGGGGGGAATAAACTCTCAAACTGCCGTTGACCATATGATTGAGTGCTTATTCTCCTCTCCTCTATCCTATAATATGATGAGATTATATAATATTATCCTCGTACTTTCATCGGTATTATTATCATCAGATGGATTCTCTGCATCTGTGGCTTCATCTCCCAGTTTGTTGAACAAAGTAGAAGATGATAATAAATTTTGGAAGTGGCGAGGACACGACATATACACTGAAGCATATAACCAGCCAGACGGAGAACATAAACCGACATGCATTCTTCTTCATGGATTCGGGGCTTCGACAGTTTATTACCGTGAAACAATTAAGGTATTGCAACAAGAGGGATATAATGTGCATGCCTTAGATCTACTTGGACAAGGTAGGAGTGCTAAACCTTATAATGAAGATAATTCAGTTACAAACAAAGTGGAATACTCTATCAATTTATGGGGAAACATGGTTGATGATTATGCAAAACACAAACAGTTAGATGATGTAGTATTAATGGGCAATTCAATCGGTAGTCTCGTATGTCTCTCTGCCGCAACGGGGGACTTTACTGACTCTCCAACAGATACATACCTGGCCGACAAAGTGAAGGGATTATGCTTATTCAACTGTGGAGTTGGTCTTAATTCACGCAACGTTATCAAGAACCCAAACTTTAATGAAGTTCAGAGGGTAATGTTTAATAGTTTATTTGACTTACTCAACACATTAATATTTGACAACGCTGTCCTGTTAAGATACGCTTTAAACAATATCGTCACAAAGGAGCTGTTAAAAGATGCACTGACATCTCTATACACTAATTTGCCTGAACGGGTTGACGATGAACTTGTTGATAGCTTTTACTATCCAGCAAAAGGAGGAGAAGGTTGTGTTGAGAGTATAAGACAAATTTACTGTAATGATGCAGGTTTGACTCCATTAGAATATCATCAGAAGCACCCTGAAATATTAGATCACATACCTTTACATTTAGTTTGGGGAAAACAAGATGCTGTTACGCCACTCCGAGGTGACGTCGGTACCTTCTACTGCGACCGAGTTGCAAACAATAGAAGTGGAAATGGCAAGACAACGATTGATGTTATCAACTCTGGCCATATTCCGTTTGATGATAACCCAATAGACTCTCACAAATCGATGATGAAATGGTTAAATAGCAAGGTACTAAAGAACTAATATCAAGACAATTAAACAGGTTGCAAGACTATTCAATAACTAACATTCTGCTGCATTTTGGATGTTCCATTCGTCATGATCTTCTCTATTTTCAGCTTCTTCTTCTTCAAGTAAATCATTCTTATCTGAACCCTCCACACTATTGTCAATGCTCTCTTCAACATCAACACCATCCGACACTTCAGCAGAAGATATATTTCGCTGCTCTGTTTCATCTTTCCATAGGTACTTCTTCCAGCAAGGCAATAAGAACAGGTTCATTAGATCCCAAGTGTGTACATTGGTATCTAGTTTGGATGATATAGGCAGCGGCCCGATAGCCGATAACAAGGCGAGTAAGAAACCCATACTGAATATCAAACTCAAGGCAATCACTGTACATATTAAGATACCCAGTTCTGTTAACAACCAAGTCCTGCAGGCAAATAGAAAAGCTGAGCCGGCGATCGTACTCAAAGAAGACCATAGAATTGGAGAACCAACAACGAAGACTGCTCGTTGTATCTTTATACTTCGTTCTTTGATCTTTGAAGTATGGTAAGCATGGGCAATATGAAGGAGATAATTTGAGCTCAAGCCGACAAAGATACTGACTCCAAGTGACTCGACAGGACCAAAACTAATAAAGTAGATGAGTAAATTACGTGAGATGCAAGCCATTATAGTCATATTAAGAGCATAAATAAGAAGCACTTACTCGATCTTGAAGACTGCAAAGATAACTCCAGCCAGACATAGTAGAATAAAGACAAGACTAACCATCACCATAAACGTGAGCAGAAGATTGCCAGTGAAGAGTAGTATCACAACTAAAAACAACCCATTAGCAAAGAAGTAAGAAGATATTGTTGAATCTACAATGGCTGTCGTTCGAAGTGAATCAAGGAAAGCATCACTCTGAGCTAACACAGGTGGCATGTTCTCTATCACCATTGAGTCGTCATCATTTATTGCCTGAGCAAAGTTAGTCCAGTAATTCAACGCTTCTTCGCTAGCATCACCTTTGGATGTCAAGGGCACTTCAGATAGCATACTAACACTGGTATAAAAGTACTCATCGCCCACAATCCCCGGGCTGCTTGTTGCAATCTCTCTCTCGACAAGCTTCCTGAAGAATGAAGATCTAGCCTTCAAGTTTTCAACTACATCAATAAATATGCCTCTAGGTAACGGGAAGCCGATACCTGTATTAATTGCAAAGTCTTCTACAGCTTCTATCCATGTAAGTTGAGGGTGTACACCGACTGTACCAAGTCGTGCTTGGTTTACAATCTGTAAGAGCTGTCGTTGGAGGTCAGCTGGATGAATGTTTGTGTTCAGTGAACCAGTATTGTCTTCTTCAGCATAGTTTGTGTCTCTTATTGTCCACAAACCTTGTGAACTTTCTCTTTGATTCATCCCCCAAACAAGTGACACTACAAAGTATTCCCGCTTCTGAAAGGTATTGCCTACACCATTCGTTTGAATACAGTATTTTGTATTGGTTATACCTTCCGGGCAAGTGAACTGTCTGTTAGTGGGAGATTGAGAACTTGGTGATGAAGTAGGTGGCGATGAACCATCGTAAGTCTGACTAGCAGCTATTGAAGAGGTTGTGGTTGGTGAGAATGTGGTCATAAGGCTTGAGATCGGGCTGGTCGTCGGGTTGCTTGTTTTAGGTGCCATTGATTGGGATTGGTTTGTATCAATACCGAGGCAATTTGTAGGATTTGGATCCCAAGCGAAGTTCTTCTCACAGCACTCGGCCAGGGTGTCAAATAAGAAGAACACAGAATTATCCAGCATAAGCTGTGGCATATTGCCATCATTAAGACAGCCACGATTGTCATCCGTCCAGTTGGGATACCACACCTCATCGTCCTGAGGAATACTTGTCGGTGAAGTGGCTGGGGAAGATGCCGATGTTGTTGAAGAAGATACAACGTCGGCGTTTGATGGTGGAGTGTTACTTACTGTGGATGTTGGCGGAGTCACTGGTGTCACTTCAACCACTGTGCTCACGACATTGACATCGTTTGTACTGCCACCATTCTGGGGGCTTGACAAAGGCGACGAAGGGAGAGCTTCTGGTGACAAAGAAGGAGACTCATTACCCCCCTCATTAGTAGTGCTCGTTGGTGATGACGATGGAGGTGGTAAAGGCTCCACCACAGGAGGAGGGATATTACTACTTGATGGAGGACTTGGAGACGTCGCACTTGATGGACTAACGAACTCGGCCCCAACTGAACCAATACTCTCGAGATCTTCAACTGATATGTCAGTACTACCGAACACCTCAACTCCTTGATCAAGATACATCTTGACAAGATCCTCTGGATAATAAGTATCGACCAATCTCTGCATACGACCCAAATTATACTGTTCTTTGAATACAATGATAGTACCATCATACAACTGAAAGTTGAGAAACCCCAATGCAGCAAATATGATTGTCGCTGCAATTGAAACGCAGATGACTTGATGACGAAGTTTGTAAACACATGGTGCAAATCTTTTAACAAGAAATCGGTCTAAACTATTCATGTCGTTGGTATGTTTCAAGAAGCAGTAATCACTATCTTGCTCTTGTTGGCCGTCTACTTCATCCGACATCAATTGTCCATCTTTTACTTCATTAGATGACATGGTAGTTGCAGGTGTTGCCAACTCTCGTTCTTGTGACAGTGATACGACTGTGGCGGTCTCTACTGCTATGTCGCCATTCTCAATATAGTCGTCATCTTCCTGTATCGATGATTCACTACTGGGTGGTATCACATCTTCACCGGAATATCTATCATTTATGTTACTCTCCCCTAAATTTTGTTCATTGTGTATCTTGGAACAAATTGTAGCCCATACCTTTCGTTGTAGAGGCTTGATGTACAATTCATTCACTAGCATGCCGCTGGGCAGAATTGTCATAACGTGTACATAGTTCAATAGAACCACAGTTCCCATGTAGCTCCCGAAGTCTCTCACGGATATAACACTTGATAGTACATTACTGAAGAAACAAATGGCAGTGGTCACCGATGAAATTAACATGAGCATGCCTGCTGTTTTGTATGAGGATACCAAGCGCTTCTTGACTATTCCTGGTTGGTGTAATCGAGACTCGAGGCCCTTGCTGTCATCGTGTGAATCAATGTAATCCACTTTAGTATGGTCGAATGAGTCAACGAATAGGAATATATCATCCGCACCTATACCTAGCATTACAAAGAGCCCAGCAACATGTAATGCCGTCATCTCATTGAAATCAAAATGATATTGCCAATACAAAGCTGTAGTGAACGATAGGATAAGTCCTAACACTGCGAAGAGGACCGTTATCACATTGAAAACCTTGATGAACACCATCACGGCTATGAAACATAAAGCAGCAAGACTCCATTTAAAGTCGTACTTAATGGCATCACTGGCTTCGAGCTCCGTCATAAAGGCATTTCTCCAACTTATAATTATCTCGGGATACTTTTGATTAGAGTCATCTTCCCACAATTGACGGTGAAGTGTTTCGAGAAACTCTTCGATATTGCTCTGATATATATCATCCCTATCACTACTAGAATCTAGCCACATTGTTGTCATGGTGACATTGGAGCTTAGATTCGACTTTGAGAAATATCTATCCATCTTGGCCAAAGCCTTAGTCGATGTCGAAAAGGATCGTAGTACACTATCAATATCCTCAACAAGATTGCCATTAGTATCGAAAAAGTATGATACAATCGAATCAAAGGGAAGACATTGTCCCCCCTCGTTGCTATAACATACATCATCAAACTGTGGCATGTTTCTGATATCTAATTCGAATTTCCGTATAGCCATAAGTACTGACGGCGTAAATATGTCTCCCCCCCTGCGGTTCTGATAGAAAAAGTTGATGATTGGCCTTCCATTGCGTTTTGTGTATTCTTGCAAGTCTCTACTATTCGTGTGTGAAGACTCTTTTTCTATACCTTCATATAACAGTTGACAGTTAGCTTCCTCTACCTTTAGTGACTCCTTCTGATTTTCAAGCAATGTTTTGTATTGCATTGATATCCGTTCCTCTCTTGTATCAATATCCAAGTAACTCTCAAAGTCTAAATTGACACTGACTGTATTCCCATTTTGCTCGTACGCGACATAACTCAAGATAACAGGGATTGCTATCGATATGATGAGGAATAGAGTTGGAGCTTTTGTAAGAGCTAGGAACCATATATCGTGAGGAGAAGGAGGAAGTGTAGGCACTTGCCCTCCTGTCTTCTTTGCTTGACGTTTACGACATATCTTGATCAAGAGATATACTATCCAAGCTGTAAAGTATACCCCAAACACGATGAGCACAATGGCTAGAAATGATAGTCGGCTATCATCGTCAACATATCCTTCTTCTTCAATCATCACTTCTTGCTTAGCCCATGGCATGTTCGTCACAACAGTATCCAGAAAGTTAGATAACTCCTCATCTGCAGACTTGTCTGAAAATGCATATAGTGGGCATTTAACTCCATCGTCTTTTACAGTATTGATTGATCTGTGAACATGAAATGATTTGGGATATGTTTCTTCCATTGTCTGTACAAAGTTGTCATCGTTTGCTGCAATCCATGCCACCTCAACGTTTTTAGATGATAATGCCTGTTTGACAGCATTCTCTAATGTATCATCATTCCGTACAGAGGCTCCATCCAATAGAACCAAAGCATTAGAAGATGTCTGTTCTGTTGTATCCATTGCAAACGATAGAGAAATAGATGCAGCTGAAGGACTTGTAACATTAGTCGAAGAACAGCCATCAATTTTACTGCCTCCAGAAACTACAACTATTGCATCTAAACTTGTATCGTTTGACACAAATTGTGTTGATATCCAGTTTGATACTCTTTCCACATTGACACTAGTTGTATTCATACTGTCTTGAGTACAATGTGGAATGAAGAGATAGCTCCAATCATGTATACTTGAATAATCACCACTAAGATGCTGCCACCATGATAATTTCTTAACATATTGCGGTCTTAGAAAGATTGGTGTATCAATATCACCATCTTTAACATTACTATCAGATGTTGTATTCGCTACTTGTTCACTGCCAAAACCAATGACCTCAGCACCGATACTAATAAATCCCTGAGACAATCCGGTGCAAGTACCCAATGGTGGTATAAATGTACCATCTATATTTGTAACCTGTCCCGATTGAAACTTATACCACGGCGTGGATGTAGATGCTGTTGCTGATTTTTCTTCAAATTCTACAAGAAGTTTATTCGCATGTAAATTTGAACCACGTCTGAATAAGAAGCTGTATGGTTCTCCGTTGTTACACTTCGGTCCGATATCACTGCCAGATATATCCTCTTTGGACAAAGGGAATTCTATAAAGTAGTATTGATGAGGAGCGGTAAGGGCGGATAGCGGAGCATGATATGCATTCAGTAGTTGCTTCTTTCTACTTTTCAATTGTTGTGCTTTGGAAGTGCAACTTAATAACACTGCCACGACGAGAATAATAAACCGAACCATTGATGATAATAATCTCCTAAAAGCGAGTCAATTAGTTGGAAGTGCAACTAATAACTTAAGGATAAAAACCAATCCATTGCTATATACAGCTTCTAAGCAACATACTAATTAGTATATACCAGCGCATAAGAGCATTCTTTCTTCTCACTACTAATAAATCTCATGGTTCACTTGATTTGATTTGATTGAATCAGCCATTTTGTCCTGTGTCCGTTCTACTCTCATAAAAGGATACCGTTATATCATAATTTTTTATGGAGTGTTGTCTGTACAGGCTATGACATAACAATAACAATCATGATGATGATGCAACTACGGCGGCCTATTACAGGCAAACTATCCATCCTCGTATCGAAACAGCGTTGCAGTTTACGCTCCTATGTGTCTATTGTTCAATGTCATCAATTTGGTAGTACTTATCTGCATAGAAAACGCGTAGACACAAGATGTGCACAAATTAACAATTTGCAACAACATTATTGGCTAAGTTCTGGAAGTAAGGATAATATTAAAGATAGTACATCAGATGATAGTAGTTCTACTGCAGAAGATAATGATGGCTTAGATAATGATATTGATGGCACTGCAAAAGATAATGAGAAGAAAAAGAGTAGTATGCCATCAGAAGAAAAGTTATTTACCAAAGAAGTGAGTGAGGATAAGGGGTCAGATCTGGTATACTTTCCATGGAGACATGAAGCAGATCCACCTGCACGGGTAGAAGCAAAAGATGACCTATCAGGCATGCCCAACAACTTTAGATCAAGATTTGTACGTAGATTAGTCGCCTGTAGAGAACTGAACTTAACTCCATTGGATGCAATTAGTATACCATTCTATTCAAGGCAATGGGAAGTTGAATTGGCAAACAACTTTAAGGGAGCTTTTGAACTAGCATTACAAGAGCTACTTAAAAGTGTATTTCATTGTAAAGTTGAAGTAAAGGGTGATGTTGGTGAGCAAGGTGTACTTTCACTAGACACTTCTATGAAATCTGATACCCATAGTGATGATGGGGATGATAAAGTTAATGCAAATTCGATTGAAGATAATGCATATCTCAATCAAATGTTGGACAAGAAGTTGATTGATAAGTTCAATATCAACACTGACAATATGCATGTAAAGCTATCAATCAAACCTATCGAGGGCACATTGGAGACAATATTTGCAGTGCCGCTTTTATCTCGGGAGATTGTTGAGAGACTACCTCATTTAGAGGGTGCATACCAACAGATAGAACGCACATTTGAGGAAACGAAGTCATATCAAGAAGTAAAAAAGATGACATTTGATTTAGCCAATGAGATCGGGGAAGAAGATGCCTTCACAAGGACAGTCATAGCTGATTGTGTGGTGTACTGTTCAGAATTTTTCCAAGTAAAGGATGCACTTACTGGATTGGTAATTCAAGGAATGGAAGATGACCAACCTGCAGAAGAGATTGCTCATAATGTGAGGTTTGAAGTTGTCACAGAAAAGTCTGAAGATGGTGGATTTGGTAGAAAGCTAAATCAGTGGAAGATAATCGACATCGACGACCAGCTAGAGGGTAATGTGTTTCATTAACAGCTAATTTGTGATGTGTAGTTTTATGTTAATGCTAGCATCTCTTCATCTCCCTGAATAAGAAGTTCTGTGATGACTATTCATTTGAGCTCGCACTTTTTGTGTAGCTTCCTGTAAATGATCCTGGGTTACAACTGAACTTCCACATCTCACTGCAAGTAGAGCCGATTCATTGATTACATTTTTTAGTGAAGCCCCAGAGAAACCTTGAGTTGGCAACTCACTAAAGTTCACCCCTTCTGCCGTTCGAATACGTCTTGCATGTACCTTCAAGATTGCCTCCCTGCCATTAGCATCAGGTAAAGAAACCTGAACATGTCTATCAAATCGTCCAGCTCTCAATATTGCTGGATCTAGTACTTCGGGTCGATTAGTGGCCGCGATCACAATCACATTTACTCCAGCTGATGAAGGACTTCCTGATTCAAAACCGTCCATCTCTGTTAGTAATTGATTGAGAGTTTGCTCTCTTTCATCACAACCGCCTCCACCGAGAGAAGACGGTAAGCCCATTGCGGAGTCTCGTCGCTTTGCTAGTGCATCAATCTCATCGATAAATATGATAGCCATTGGTCGTTGATGGGATTCTCCTTCATGTGTGTTATTAGATAATACCAGTAATTGTAAACCCTCCCAAACATCCACCACTTGATCACTCATATCCGATAATGTCCTTGTTATTCTTCTTCTCTCGGTAGGACTATTACCACGTGTATTCCATCTGTTGAACTTTCTTTTCTTTTGCTTTTGCCTACGATTGAAATTCAACATCGCCTCTTCTCGTACGTTGCGAAATAATGCTCGTACTCTGGCTGCTCCTCTCCCAACATAAGTCTCGACAAATTCGGAGCCACTGCACACAGCAAAGGCATCAATTGTATTTTCTCCGACATTATGTGTGCCGTCATCACTTCGCTCGGCCTCTCCTGCAATTGCCCTTGCCAACAGAGTTTTCCCGCTGCCTGGAGGACCGTGTAGTAAAATACCTCTAGGGGGTTGTGCACCAATATTATGAAATGTCTGAGGATTCCTCATATATGATATAACTTCCGATAATTCTTGTAATGACGAATCAATTCCAGCAACATCATCAAATGTCGTTAAATATTCGCTCTTCTTCTTCCAAGAGACTGCACCTTCCCCATCATCTCCTTCAAGTTGTTGACGTTGTAATCGTTTCATTATCCAATATAATGCACCAAGATAGGCAAATGGCAAGGCTACAATCGCTGGTCCGTTCAAAAACCGTTGCCATAATGATTCAGGCAGCGTAGTTATATCATCGCAACCATGTGCCATTAGATTGGATATAATTTCGTTCAGTATATTAGGATTGGATGATGGGAGTTTTGTTTGACTCCATCGTTCACTTTTCTGGGTTTGTATTGACGAATTAGATGATTGGATTGAATGAAGGTATGTAAGTACTGATCCTTTGAGTAAAACTTTGGAAATGTTACCAGATTTGGCGGTGGCTAACAGGTGTGAAAGTGGTGTTGACGAAGCGTTTTTATAAGACAGCTGTGTGGTGGAAGTAGGCGATGAAGAGTTGAACAATCTTCCAAGATGATTTGATATTCTCAACGATGATATCAACTTAATTAGCCATCGGTATACACCCAATATCTTATTCCGTCTGTGATTACTATTATACCTTGCATTTTGTAAGTTATAATACCTTTTACTTCTTTGTATTGATTTTGATTTGGTAAGTTGAGTGTACACCCAGAGAGCTGCTATTGATAGCACTACTCTTCCAATCTTCTTACGTTGTTGAATAATTCGATTTGTATAAGAACGTAGTGTATTGCTTGGTGTTGATGAGGTTGTAGATGAAGAAACTGTTGAATCATCGTCTGAGCTTTGTGTACTACCTCGAAGATCATAAACATTATCAGTACTTGGCATACTTGCATCATATGATAAATTATGAACTATTTCATCCTCATTACTATTAAAACTGTTCTCATTATCATTATTATTGGCACTGAATGATGTCTCATCTTGACTAACATTCATTGCCAAATTATTATTGTGCACATCATGTGCACACGATTGTTGTTCAACTGCCACTGAATTGATTTGTTGATGTACATTATCATCATCTTCAGATATACTACTACTAGCAAACGCTTGATATAATGATAATGCAGATTCAATACTAAATTCATCTTTAATGTGTGAATTATAATAATGTTGAAATAGAGTAGATGTTGTTGACGGTTCATCTGATGTTATTGTAGTTGATACTGAGGTGGTAGTATCTGCCGTTGATGTGGGAGATACAGCCTTCATCCTTTGAGATATCAATGGTGAAGAAGATGAATAGGAAGATAGATTAGAGGATAAGTGGTAAGATGATGAACGCCGTGGATGATGGTTATATCTATTTTTAATTTCTTGATGTATCGGTGCATGTGTTTGATTGTTGGTATCCTCTTGATGTGATTCTTCACAATCGGCTGGATTAGATATATCCATTATATGATAAAGTATTAGTATAGAAGAGTTTGCAATGTATTTCTATTGTTATCAATACCTACATACAGACATTAGTAAAAACTAAACTATGGCGTTGTAGCTTTGCAGTAAAATCGGTATCCTTCAAAAACACTAATCAACTATCAACACACTGAAGTGAGTGTAGCAACAGCTGCATGCATGTTGTTAGTACGATTGATATTTGTCTTAGAGATATAATAGTGAGCAATTACATATCCTGATCGGTGTACTTTGCGCTCTTTCCCAATTATTGAACCGGCAGTAGAGGTATATATCGATTGTGTAATTGAGTACCCATATAAATAATGACTGCAATAAAGAAAAACCTCTTGTGGGTGGCTACCATTATTTTACTATTGGTATCAACATACAAAACAAATGCATTCCAACTTCCAATTGGTAGTACCAGAGGAAGGGTAAATAGTAACAGTCCTGCTGTACAAATCAATCATAGTGTTGTAACACAGTACAATGTTAACAGTCCTGCACCATTCCAAACTCAATTGAAATTATCACTTGTACCATCCATTGTTACAAAAACTGTATCAAAGATATCACCACAAGTTCGTACTACTCTCCTATTAACCACCGCAGCCTACTTTCTATACAAAAACAAACCTAAAAACTTTCCTGCACCTTCTGATTCTTCATTCAGTGAACCACTACCAGATGGATCACTGGGATGTCCATACTTTGGTAACCTATCATTCTTCACCAAGATTGGCGAAAAGTCAACAGGTGCTGGATATTTCTATAGATTCCAAGCTTATAGATCTGGATCTCCAAACATGTTCAAGTATGCACCCTTAGGTAGCCCTGCAGTTATTGTTAATGGTATATCAAATGTGAAGAAGGTATTCAATAAGGAATTCAAATTGGTAAAGACTGGCGTTATATCTGATGGGTTTACAGATCTAATGGGAGGCGAGAGTTTGTTGTTTACTACGGATCCTGATAAGCATCAATATCTTAGACGATTGGTTGGGCAGTCTATGACACCTCAGCAGATTAGTAAGGCCATGCCTGCGTTGATTAAGAGTGCTAATGATCAGATTGATACACTTAAAGTTGGAGAAAATATCGAGATGGAGAAGGTGCTAACAAGCTTTACTTTAGATGTTGCTTGGAGACAAATCTTAGGCCTTGATCTTGCAGATGAGGAAATTCCAACATTTTACAATGCAGTCGAAGACTGGATTGGGGGTATACTTAATCCTGTCTTATCCTTGATGCCTTCAGCCATGAAGGTACGGACCAAGTGCGGTAGAGCGATGAAGTATTTAATATCCAAGGTGGAAGATAAGTTACAAAAGTTGGAAGCTAATGGGCAAGATGGCTCGACATTGTCTGGTATGTACTATGCCAAGGACGAAGAAGATCCGACCAAGGTTCTTACAAAGCAAAACATCATTAGTAATACCTTCCTACTTATCCTAGCAGGGACAGAGACAGCAGCCAGCACATTAACTGTTGCAATGTTGGTATTGGGTCTTCACAAGGATATATTACAAAAGCTAAAAGATGAACAACTTGCAATGATGGCAAAGCATGATGGCAAGGAGATGACACGTGATATGCTTGAAGACGATTGTCCTTATTTGGACGCGTTTGTAAAAGAGGTCATGAGGATCAAGCCTCTTGCAACCACTGGTGCGATGCGGTTTGCTCAAGAAACGTTTGTCGTCGACGGAAAACAAATTCCCAAAGGATATGGTGTAGGAAAGTCCGCGTTAGTTTGTTTTATTATGTGTATGAGTGTGTTCAATATGAAGACTCGGCCATTCAAATACTTCATTTGAACTTAGTTTGGCTTTATTGATTGCTTTTGTAACCCACTTGTACTAACATAAGTTGCAATCATCTCTCTTCGTGTTCATAAACTGGTATAACGCGCATCTTCCAGGATTCAATGCTTATCTTACACATCAACTAGATCCTGCTCTGAAAGAAGATGACAATTCACACATGGATGTAGTCAAGGGCTTCAAGCCTGAACGATGGCTAAGTGAAGATACAAAGCCAACAGAATACAGTACGTCTTATTTTGTGTTCTAATGATTGTCCTTACTGTTTGTGTGTATGTGTATATGATATGCTCAACATTTTATATGCTCATACATGTCATCATTAGTGCCCTGGGGAATAGGGCCTCGTTTTTGCTTGGGCTATAACCTTGCAATGGCGGAGATGAAGACCTTTCTCGCCCTATTTGTAAGAAAAGTCGACTTTGATTTGACGAATACCACACCTGACAATGTAGAGTGGAAGAAGATTTCTATCATACCCAAGCCTATTGATGGAGCAATTATTACAGTGAAGAGTATAAGTGATCCAAGTATAACACCAGCAGTGGTAGAGAGTAAAAGTCCAGTCGGTGTTTAGAGATATGATGTACAAAGGAAAGAAAGAGAATAGAGGAGGATACACAGTGTCACATTGTATATGACAATGTCTAGGTTGTATAGAAATGAAGGTAAGATAAAATGTTGTTGGTATCATTTAGAAGTTAGGTGCATCATCATAATCTAACATAAACAGGAAGACAGCACTGGTATATTCGAAAGACAAATAAGCATGCATCAGAAGCAAACAGGACGGACCAATCAATTCAGAACAATGCATGCAGACAAGACTTGGTACTGTTCATCATTCTTCTAGGACAGGACTGCACCATGTTAGGGTCCCTAGGCAGCTAGTAACCATAGTACCTCCGACTTCCACAAATGATGGCACCATCAAAGTCTGTGAAGCATCCGCCAGCCCTATTACTATCACCGCATACAATACCATTTCTTGTTCTGAAGCATCTTTCATCGAAGTATGATCGACGGGCGTTTCTGCAACGACGCTTTGCTCTCTGAATCTCACGCTAGTTTGGATTGGTTGACAAAGAATGAGAAATGAAACTCAGTATCAAAGGTGCAAAATAAAAGAAGGAACTCACTTTCTGCCAACTGGTGAGCTTGCATCGTCCATTACGGTTACGCCTTACACATCTGAACGACCTAAAGTTTGGAATCCTACAGACGCGGTCACTTCTTCTCGACCTCCTCCTTATTAGTGGTATGATTCAAGTGAGTGTTTTGTTTCACATGATACACTCAAGCATTTGTCTGACAAATAAAACTTACCTGCTTCTCCTTCTACTTCTACTCACACAGCGGCCTCGAAGCCGAACCTGTTGTTGTGAAAGGAAGACACATGGGCATCACATTGAGGATTGAGAAGAAGAGAGAGAACATCAATTTATGTGATAAAAGATTTACTTTGCCTCGGCGACATCCACGTCGTCGCCTGCTCCTGCTTTTGGAACTTCGTCGACGTCGGCGGCTTCTGGACGAGCTCCTGCTTGTACAACGTCCTCTGCGTCGGACCTCTCCTCGTCTGCATCCACCCCTGCGTCTCAACTGACGGTTCTCAGTATCGAGATCTTCATCGATTTCATCCTCCACAAGCTCACGATCAGGTTCATTATCAAGCTCTTCTTCTTCATCATCCTCAAGATTTTCATAGAGCTCACGATCATTAGAAAGTGCCAGCTCTTCTTCGGGGTCTTCAAGGTCTTCAAGTAAAGCAATGTCTCCATCGGGAGGAGTTTGAAAGTTATTAACTGTACGAATACACATAGAAAGGAAATATGTTTATGAGATATGGACAGAGATGATATTCATCTGATAGTGATAGAGAACTTACCGTCTGCTGTAACCGCCGCAAGCAATGTTACTAGTATTAATCGAGATAGTTTCATGATTGTTGGTTGTTTTATTTTCAATTCAAGTCTCCTTCTTCTTTTGATTATGAGTGCAGTGGATACGTAAATATATCCCATTATAGATCTGCCAGAGTTCTTGAGTTTCAGCAATCAGATAGAATGGTTGTGTTTGAACTCTATAAATTATGGGATATGAGCCATGAGAAAGTCCTATGAGCCTAGTTTTCTCGTCTTTTATACCATAGTCCTGATGCGCAATCAGTCAATGAGAACAGTAAAGCTATTAGTGGGATTATTGTTTCTGAGTGTTACTTGTAACATGTCCCAGCTATACTGTGACTTCAGAGTTCGTTTCGTAAAAGAGGGAACATTGGAAAGAAAGCGCTTGAGAGTGTTCGATTGATTTGAGAGTATACTAACTTGATCCTCTTTGCACAAGACACTTTGTGGTATTCCATCTATGAAGGCTAGGGCCTTCTTAACATTATAAAGTCATACCAGCCGTCGGCTTCAGTTGTATACTTAGATTAAGGTGCAGTATCTAACAATGCAAACAGGATGCTGAACAGTATAATGATAAGGTATGTGTTGATAATAGCAACCAGGGCTTCCAAATCATACAGGATATAGTCCAAACAAAATACCCTAGCATCAGGCTCAAACAATAGTCAACTATCAAACAAGAGTAATACTGTTCTTTGAACGACTTGCACCTTCAAATCGGCCAGTCCTCCTAATCATCGGAACTTGAGCTATCACTGTCATCGCCACTTGTACTAGAGCTTTCACTAAGGAAGAAGAAGAAAGGATAGTAGATTGTCAGCAACCAACATGACACAGACACATGTGCCCATAATAACCTGTGCTTATCTCCGACTGTTTGCTTGGCGTACACAAACTCTGGTTCCTCTTCGATTCGTACGGCATCGTAAACATACCCTCCTTCCTGTCCTTCTGTTAATTCGGCATCTCACCGTAGTATCATTACGACAGCGCCGTTTAGCTCGCCTTATAGCACGCTTCTGCCAGTCAGTAAGTCGACAGGGACCGTTCCTTCTCGAGCGGCGACAGCGGAATTTGGGAATACGGCAGGACCTGCTTGATTTCCTGACACACCTGTAAGGTTGGATGAAGCAGAGGAACATTTTGAGTAGAAGATGTCTATGCAAAATACACACACCGAAATATGAATAGGAG
>Ga0214478_100200_pt1 | contig 34901 bp, 28 predicted proteins | sample M1_20Mar14CPVII9_2_FD_178001 | JGI IMG/M metagenome (GOLD analysis project Ga0214478, IMG submission 178001) | Marine eukaryotic communities from Monterey Bay, California, United States - M1_20Mar14CPVII9sort6BwellD7 | ecosystem: Environmental > Aquatic > Marine > Unclassified | place: USA... | reverse complement strand
AGCCTTTTGTAATAACATAAGCAACTGGCTGTTACCGCAATTGAAGAGCCCTACATGTGATCAGCCCTACCGTTATCAGCCCTAGCATGTATCAATAATAATAATACAATGCTCGCTCTTCGTCATAAATAATTTGCAAGGGTCAACAACAATAGCAACAAGGTATATCACTTTGAATCATCTATTATTTTGAGACCACAATTACCTAGTGCATCATATTAATTGCAAACGCAAAGCAAACGACAATATAGTGTGTAGAGGTGTGTTGTTATTGATTGCAAAGCAAACAACATGAGTTCTCCTACTGAAGAAAATTCCCTTTCACCTAACCCTAACAAATCACTGGATGGTGATATCATCTTTGTAGGTGATTACATCAATTTGAATAAGACATCAGATGCTGTTGTTGATTTGACTAAAGACCCTTTGGAGAAAGGTAAATTGATTACTCAATCCCCAAGCGGTGATGATGACGAACAAAATCTAGTCGACGGTGAGAGAAAAGCTGCTGACACATTGTTGCCGTATAAACTCCCATTCAGTGCAACCAGGTTACCACGTTCACTTAATACATTTAAATCTGAGATGAAGTTAACCACTGCCGTTACAAAACGTGAGAAGTGGCTGCGTGATGGTAATAAATGGGATGACATTATGCCATCTAGAGATCTTCCAACCAATATTAAGTACATCGTCGTTGATGTAGAAACACATGATTGGAAGGACGGCGGTCCTTGTAATGGTCGCATTGTCGAGCAAATTGCATTGATGGTATTTGATCGTGATATGAAATGCCTTGAATCGAAGCAGTATCTGCTTAAGCCCCATGGGTATGACAAGATTGCACAGAAGGCTACTGCTGTTCATGGTATTACAACTGAACTTGCGGTTGAATATGGTGTTGACTCTCACCTTGTTTTTGATGAGTTTATTGCGATTGTCAAACAACTCCCAAAAATGGCTTTGTCATTGCGCATAATATGAAACACGAAGACCCAATCTTTAAAAGGAATCTCAACAAAGAGCAACAAGTTCAGTGGGGTGATGCTCCGAAGTGTGACACTTGTGATGTTAAACTATTGAAATAAGTATCTACCCACAAGTGCTTGTGAAAAATATAAAACAAGAACTCTTGGTGTTAACCTTGTGGAACTCTATGGTGTTGTACACCCAACGAAAGACGATAATTGTGTCAACTCCTGGCATATGGCCATGGCGGATGTCAAAATGACCTGGGCAATCTTTCTTTACTATGTGACAAGCGTATCATATAACGAGATCAAGTGGAAGAACGATTCCAAAGTCAAACCAAAACCCATGATTCCTGCATACAAAACATACGAGAGATCTGTACAGAAAAGAAAGTTCAATGGTTGTTGAATTTGTCTAACTTCTGACACTGCTCCAGGATTAGGACCTTTGTACAGCCGTGTAGGCAAGTCGGTATTTACTTTAGCTAGCTTGCCATAGTGTTAAATACTCCTAGTAGAGATTATGTTTGTTATCTGTTAATAACCTTCATATATGCTACCCCCATCCATTTGCCACAAATACTAAGGCCGTTCCATACACCTAACACGGGTAAACTGCTCCCGCCTAAGCGGACTACGGTTAATGATGTTGACAACGAGACCCTCGAGTGCCAAGAAGACCTTTCCAAGATGCCAGGTTTTTCCTACCATATCATGCGCCTCACGCATCAACACTTCGGTTCAGGATCAAACTACGCGATCTACTGGGGAGACAATATGGTCACACCTCCACTGATGGATGATGGAATGTTGACGCGTTAGTCACGTTTTGTTCAAAAGCATGAGAAGTCTTACGTACAAGTCAACCTCTTGGCTGAGCACCATCGCCTAGAAACTGTACGTGCTATACAAGGTGAAGTGTCCCAAGGCGTCATGAGGAAACTGAACTTACGCATCATACAAAATGCGGCAGTACATGACATGATCAAGGCACTGACCATCATCCTGGACGTACCATGGAGCATCCCAAGTTGGACTACAACTGACGTGAACCATCCACACGGCCGTAAAGAGAATGATTACACTATCCTCATGCATCCACATCTCATTGCATATCTCGATATCTACCGCTACACAACACGTGATATCATCGAAGGATTAATGTTTGGTGACAAGGACAACTTCCACCGAGTATCAACATCTGACCTGATGGACTTGCCACCCATTGACTACGATCGCAGGCGCGCTTGCAATGAAATCCGACCAGGGATTAAGGGACCTCGTGACGAAGTCATTGACAGCCCACCAATTGTAGAGGAGAACTGTGATGAATAAGCATCATAATGGTTGGGGAGTGTCACAGAAACGCATTATGACGAATAGAAGGAGTCCCGATTATGAAGAAAGATCTGTTTCTTGTTGGCCATCTGTTTAAAAGGCCATCTGTTTGTAAAAGATATACGCACTGCTTTTGTTGTGCTTATAATTGTTTAGAATAAAGAATAAAGAGATTAATCGTTTGATTAGACTTGTTAAGATTGGTTTATATATACCTCCGTGTATATCTATATCATCTAGGTACTCATAAACGAGCTCGCTGGCTAGTGACCACGTTAGTTTACTGGCTTCCATCAGGCTGACATCGTAGCTACTTTGTCGTGGTAGACAACCATTATTGGGCTGATGTTTTAGCTAATTCATCGCAATAAGGTTACTTTAAATATACAGAAAGTCAGTTTCTGTGAGACGAGAGAATGGTGAAGGCTGACGAACTTTGGATGCGATGTGAAGGGCAGAGAAAAATATCCATCATTCATTCCGTACTTCAAATTCATAAGCGGGAACAGATGTATAATACGATGGGTATGGAGCTGAAGTAAGATGTTAAGATACTGTATTCAAATCTTTTCAGGTTGCCTGGTAAAGAATATAAGAGCCTTGCTTTCCTATAATACACACTCTATCTAGTAGAGGTTGTACTAAGATACATTCAACCGGGGTTGCAACTGTACAAGATTTACTTACTTTACATGATACTATACACTGTAAACCTGGCAATTGATAATCTAAAACTACTGCGTCTCTTTTGTCGTCAACTGAGATAACATATCCTTGATATCATTCATTGTCTTCTCCATATTGTCAACTTTATCTCCAATCGAATGAACTTTACTCTCCATTGACTGAACCTTACCTTCAATGAACTCAACCTTGTTTTCAATCTTCTCAACTTTGAGCTCCACTGACTTGATTTCATCAGTCATAGTAAGAGTGGCCGTCTTGATCTCCTGAACTGCTCCAGTGTCCTCCTTTATAGAACTTAGCTTCTCGTTTATGCTCTCAGCAATCATCCTCGCTTCATCTTTACCCGAAACTTCATCACTGTGCTCACTTTCTAATAGATTTCGAGTAAACAGATCATCCTTGGCTCCTTTTGCCTTCTTGGACTTTTTAGATTTGGTGTCAGACTTGGGGGTTATTCCAAGCGCTGTTTGGATGTCAACAATGGCTGTCTTAATGACTTCCATCTCGTCTAGAATATCACCAGCCTCATTCTTTGAGCCGATTCTACTAAATGACTCTTGCATATCCACAATTTGACCAATGAATGACTCGTCTGTCCATTCGACGTCTAGAGAGAAGAGTGGCGATGACTGTGCATTGTTTCCTTCTCCAACACCTAATATCCTTTTACACAAAGGGCTAAGTGAACTTGTCTTTCCTCCAAAAGCTTTAAAGATCTGAATCCCAAGATAGTTTGACATGCAAGTTGTATCTAAAAGGAGAAAAGGTTGACATTGTCAAATATTCATAGGTACCAAACAAAATAATGTCAAATAGTGTGAGATCACTTACATTGATTGATATCGTTCGTCATGTCTTGATGACGGCTTTGCAATTCTGCCCGCATTTGGGTGTGTTGACGTATCTGATTATTGGTCATTACACCGAGTGCACCATGAACCCTACAAGAAAAATGATTAGAGGAAGTTAAATATTGTATGATTCATAAATCTAAACTCACCACTCGAATTGGCTTATAACATTATCATATGTTGCCTCGACATAATCGTACTCTCGTAAGTAATTGCTTTCTTTTATTTGGATAGCAAAGAGTGCAGTATCAACAGCATCGTAACTATAAAAGATTATAAGATAAGAGGTGAGTTGGTTAAGAGTGTAGTTCTGAGAAAGATATACGGAACTCACCCCACTTTGATTGCATAATGGAACGCCCACAATCCTGCTTTGATAAGGACTGCAACCCCCTCAAAAAAGTTAAGCCCTACGTCGCAAGCTATAAAGTTTGCTGTAATTGACATTTTCACTTTTCTCGCAATTGATTGCTTTATCCGGCAAGGGAAACATGCTGGATTAGTTCCTCCCAAAGGTAGAACATCGCATGCCCCGTCACAGACACTTCTCGTAACTTCGAATGCTTCCGCAGCTGCCGTCGCTTTTGCTTCGAGAGCCTTGCATTTAGTTTCGGCAGGAACCAGTTGGGCATCAGCCTTATCAGCGTACTTGTTTATTGCTTCCATAGCAGTGGTCTTTAAAAACAATAAAGTTTTCTTTGCCTTTTCTAAAGCATCTATTGTACCATCTCGGGCCTCAGCCGTTTCTGCAGAAACAGACTTAAGACCGATCTCTTTTGGAAGTTTCTTGAAGAATAAAGCTTTATCCTTGGGGTACCTTGTGGTGTATAAAAGAGGAACATGAGTGAGACAATCGTCGAACATCGTTGCAAAGTATAAATTTGTTCTCTTACTCAATTGACTTGTATTTCACTTGATCAAACTCAGTCGGGCCGTCTCCGGCTTCATCAGCAAGGTACTGCAAATCACCAAAGAACTCATCACATAATAACTCATTGAATGTTTCACAAATCTCCTGATCGTTGAGATAGTCTGCATCATAGTCAAGTGCTACACGTGCAGTTTCACACTGATCCTCAATGTATGGGTCATATATATCAATTTCTTCTTCAATCACCCACTCCTCAAAGGTACTTCTGTATCCAGGTTCTCCTTCTCTTGGTCTGGCATCTATACAGCGTTGTAACGTGATGCAAGCAGTACGGTAGAATACACCTAGCCCATTATGACAAGCCTCTGGTGACATTCCCATATGCCATTCTCCCCTATCTTTACATTTCATGCCGCGATTTGCACGTTCTTCAGTATACTGATAATTGAGAGTGATCAGAAGTTAAATGAAGAAGAATGGTACAAGAAAGCAATAAGATAAGATAATACATAACAAGCCATGTTTACTTACATCATCTCCCCAATACTTAGTTTCGCGATCTGTCGTAGGGGTGTCTCGGCAACAATATCCAGGCATGAAGTCATCCACTGTTGGTTCTGCAGGAAGAGGCCAAACATACCGAGGGAATTCGTGAATAAGCTGATTACGACAATACCCCCAAAACTCATAACACTCAGAATCAGTTGTACTATCATATGGATTTGTTTCATTATCAAGCCATTCCACTAGACAAGTCTCAATTTCGATACCATTGTCATCTTTGCATGTTGGTCGAGGATACTCCCACTCAGGATATGTTGTATTGAGTTCTTCTCTACAATAGTTCCAAAAGTTGTAGCAGCTCTCATTTTGTTCACGTTCATCAGTATATCGGTTCGTTTTATCATCAAGCCATTTCTCCGGACAAGTTACAATGTCTTCAGTACTAGTATCTGTGCAGTTTTCCCGAGGATACTTCCAGCCAGGAATAGAGTCAGTGAGATTAGTTCTACAGTACTCCCAAAAGCCTTTACACCGATACCTTTCAGGGTCAGCCTCGCGACAATCATTATAAAATGCATAACAGCCACCATTTGTGCTCTCAGAGTATGGGTTTGTAGCATTCTCCAACCAATCAACTTTGCAGAAATCAGCATCATCACATGTTTGATTAAATGGAGAATCAACGTCATCACTGGATGGATATGGAATGCTCGTATACCAAGACATGTCCTCGTATGGGTTGATTATATCATGGAGCCATGATTTTTGACACGTTTCCAACGATCCACTGAAAGCTGTCTCGTCAACACAATATAATTCATCCAGTACACTCTGATCATCTTCATCATCAGCAGGTGACACAATAAATGGATTTGGATCCAAGATACTCAGGTAGTCCCCAAGCCAGATTGGGTCACCTTCTGGGTCATCCTCAATTTTCTCATATGCTGAAGTCCACCTATTGTAAAAATCGATGGAGTCTTTATCAGTTAGATTTGTGTACCAAGTAAGCCAACGAGGATCTTGAGATTCTGCGTCTGCATCCTGATTTGGTGATTGAGAAAAATGAGTTGGCCTTGGTTATAAATTATTAGAAATTACGGACACACTTACTTGTTGAAAGCAGTAAAGGCGACTTGGACCTAAACACGAACCCCTATCCAAGTCTGACCATTTACTATCTTGACGGGCGACTGATCCATACGCTCCAATTTTGCCGACCCCAAGGTCACCAGAAGTCCACCCATTGCAATTATCACTAGGGCTGCTTCCCTTTGGTCGTCCATTTGGAAGGGTGTTAGTCCAAACAAGACCGCTAAACAATTCGAAGCCATTCTCATCGATATTAATTTGACTGCTGATACTTCCATCTGACAGATCTACCCAATCATCCGCAATCTTAGTTCCATCAACAAGGAAGTAAGGTGAAGTACTTCGTTTAAAGCGATTGGAAGGACTTAAGGTGTTATCAGAGATCCAAGCCTTGTAAGTTCCACCAAGTCCAGCCTTGTCTGCAAGAGTTTGACACTTTTCATCAGCGCCAGCAACACCACCAAGATTTCCCGTATATGTTTCAGAAGTAACAAAGACTTTCTTGAAAGGTGGATCAACTATGAATAAATTATTAGATGGATTGTGAGAGAGAAGAAGAAAAGAAGCAACATTAGAAACACCAAAACAAGGGGGCCCTTACAACTATTGACAGCGACAGCTGTCGAGTTGAGGAATCCGATGGAGACTCGAGGACCAAGAAGAAAGTTCATTGATGCATCAATTGCCTGTGCCAGTAGTGATGGTGGACCTAATTTAGCATCGCAATAAAGATCCTCGGTAGTCGACAAGATGTTCTCATAATCATACAAGTAGACTGACTGGCCATTCACTTTCTTAATCTTTGCTATCCCATTAGGGGCCACTTCCTCAACAAAACCTGTTGGGAATTGAACATTTTCAAAGTCTTTCTCAACATCTTTATCTTGATCTATTTGCATGGGATTACCTGCCTCAAACATGGTCGTGTCTCGACCATTGTACAATGAATCAAATGCACTAATAAAATCCCAACCACTAGAGTAGCTGGTAGCCGGACAAACTTCTGGTTTTGCTTCGGAAGATGACCAAACAAGTGACGTGTCAAAGCTGCATCCAGTGAATGCTGCACAGCCATCTTCGAGCTCGGCCTTCGTACATACACGACCACCTGCATCCTCACAGTATTCCTAGAGTTAAGGATGAAAGTATACAGCACAAGGTGAGTATTATTTTGAACAGCTATTGCCAAAGTATTTCACTATGAGATACTCACCTTAGCCTTGTCATATGTCAGAAATAGGCATTCTTCATCTCCTTGATTGTCATCATCTTCTTTGAGATACCAATTGAAACGTGCTACAAACTCTGAAGTATCGGACATATCTTCTTCTGTTTCTGCATAGTCAGTGCAAGTCTTTGAAAGCAAACAACTTTGTGTTTTGACATTGATGGAAAAGGAGACACATTCTGCGTCGAGGCTACACGAATTGGCACATTCTTGTGTTGTTCTAGTTCCAGGACGTGGTACATCTCCGCCACATGTCCGATTTTCATACTTTGTATATCCTGGTGGAACGATTGACCAGTGCTTGAAATACCAGTCGCTCCCAACCTTAGGCGGTGGGTTTTCCTCATAATTATAATCCAATTCAGTTAAGTCAAAATGGTTGCATGATGATGATTGAGCACATGGTTTAGGATTTTTACAAACCATCCCCTCTGTATGGGCGTCTTTCCCACACGTAGTACCAGCATCAAACAAGAGCTCTTTTTGTCCAGATTCCCATCTCCACAAGAAACAGCCACAAGGATGAGCTTCATCCGAGACGGGCCTGACTGGTCCAAGTCCTAGCTTGATCCCTGCCTCTTCACACTCAGCCTGTGTCAAACTAGTGCCAGGATTGGTACTAGTTTCACAACGAGGACCTGCATCAAGATATCGAAACTCGTAAGGGGTGTACTCAAATGATACACAATCTGAAAAATAATTGCAGTTATTCTGGCACATATCGAGCGATGAGGCTTTTTTCAAAACAATGGTGTTGCTATCATCACATTTCCGGTTAGGATAAAGCGTATACCCAAGAACCGAGTCTTGGGTTATCTTCTCTTGTGACTCTCCAGTCCACAACTGATTCATTGTAAAAGGGCAATTTGCTTTTTTTTGTGACCACAATTCATAATCAATATCAATAATGGGTGAGTCATCCTTACAGCAGCGAACTGCATGCTCAGTGTTAAGGGGAGTTTCTTCTGCATCCTGATTTGGTGATTGAGAAAAATGAGTTAGCCTTTTGACTGTGCATAACGAAATTACAGACACACTTACTTGTTGAAAGCAGTAAAGGCGACTTGGACCATAACACCAACCCCTATCCAAGTCTGACCATTTACTATCTTGACGGGCGACTGATCCATACGCTCCAATTTTGCCGGCCCCAATGTCACCAGAAGTCCACCCATCGCAATTATCGCTAGGGCTGCTTCCCTTTGGTCGTCCATTTGGAAGGGTGTTAGTCCAAACAAGACCGTTAGACAATACTAAGCCGTTCTCATCGATATTAATTTGACTGCTGATACTTCCATCTGACAGATCTACCCAATTATTAGCAATCTTAGTTCCATCAACAAGGAAGTAAGGTAAAATACTTTGAAAAAAACGATTGGAAGGACTTAAGGTGCTATCAGAGATCCAGGCCTTGTAGATTCCACCAAGTCCAGCCTTGTTTGCATGAGCTTGACACTTTTCATCAGCGCCAGCAACACCACCCAAATTACCTCTATATGATTCGGACGTGACAAAGACGGTGTTCCTTGGTTTCCCTCCTTGAACAATCCAGTTACGAAAATCATAATACTCTCCCATCACCTTAACTTTGAGCTTTGTCCTTGTATTAACGGCTCTGCATGTATCATCTACAGATAGTTGTAAAGAGTGCTCATTCGGATTAACGCAGCTGTCTGCATTACATGCAGTGTGGAGTTCTTCAAGCAAATGATGGCACGTCTCTTTAGTCATTGGTTCACTTGCAAGATCACGAATACTCTTAATCTTATCCCCCATCCCATTTCTCGCATCAAAGACATTGATGTACTCCATTTCGGTGTTCAGTTCACCATAACCATCTGTGTCAGGATCACTTTGTACCTATTGTTAATATACACCGAATTGGTTAGTAAGCAGACAAGCAAGTACACAACATCTAGAGTCAATCAACCACTCACATATCCTCCCAAAGTTCTAACAGCCATATCATACCAAGTTAGATCTTTGGCACAGTCAGATAGACGCTGACAATTGCATTTGTAACTGTCTTCATTTTCTTCATCGCATTTCTTTCTACATTGAGGAGCAAGCTCCTCTTCTAGACGTCGTCGGCCATGAATTCCCCTCTTTGCCTTTAATTGCTCAACAACTTTAAGTTTGGGAAGCTTCTTGTGGCTACGCTTGCCAAAAGATAGATTTGGAGCAGCACTGGCATGAGACTTGGGTTGAAACTTTTTTTGTTGATCATTATTCTTGCTCGTTCGACGATGGTAATTATAGTGTGGCATCAGGTCGTTCTCAATACCTTCCAGAGCATCAACATTATACTGCATATCATCAATCATACCATCGTCAAAGAAAAAATTGGCCACCTCTTCTTTATCCATATGCCCACCAGAGAGAAGAGCCTGTATGTCATGCTCGTTTTGTGTTGCAAGGGACAATGAGTCTAGAACATTATGGGCTCCTTCAGTTGCAATTTGAGCCATGGTCTTTCTTTCATCAACATGTGAGGTTAGTAAAGCTAATACTTCTTCATCATCATTGCTGCTTAGCAACTTCTCCTTCTTACTTCGTTCATTATCAACATGTGCTTGTAGTACTTCCTTGGCTATAGAAACAGCTTCCAAAGGATTCACCTCACCCTCACCTTGACCTGTTCGACCACGTAGTAAACTGTGGGAGAATTCATTTAAACGCCTCATTCCATCACCAATGCTATACGGCTTTGTCGCCTCTACAGCAACATCATCTCCAACCTGAAGGTGGATGAATATAGATGCGTAAGATTATAACAGTCAAAGGAATGGGAATGATAACAACTAGTACAATGATAACAGCAAGTACATACCTGTTCAATATCTGCCGCAGTCATATCACTTACTACAACTCTTCCAAGTGAGATAAAGAGAGCAGAGATCCTCATAAAACTGTATAGAAGTCGCTTAGACACACGATTCTTCACCTTGCAGTTCTTCTTCTTTGCTTTCAATGAGCCAGAACATGCACTATGGCTCAAGATGACAAATACTTTTAGCAGCAGTAACAGCAGAGCAGCAGCCATTGGATAGTTAAAAGCTTTCTTCGCTTCTTTTTTACCCAAACCTTTAAAAAAACCAATACACTTGTCAGAAAACACTTTTAAAAGACTAGCTTTCGTGGTAGCCGAGTCAACATCCAGACCACCCAGAGTTGTAGGGTTAGATACTCCATTTTGGTACGAATTGATACTGATACTTTCATCAGTAGAGTATGGCCCATAGTGTAACAAACGATGAAGACACATGGTGTGAGCATAACACGAAGGATGAATTAAGATTAACACACAATAGATCCAGAACAGAATAGGTACTCACCAATCTCCAGACGCCTCACTAACTATCATACAATATCCATCACGGGCATCACTACTTGAGGTGAGAAGAACACGTTTGGTCCACTTGGTCAATCCTAGACGCTGACCATCTCCATCCTTATCAACAAGGTGTTTGTACCACAAATGCACATCCGTGGGGCATGAACAACTATCGTAGTTGATACTAGTGTCAGGCTTGAGTTCACCAACGTCCATATTACCAATAAATCTACAATCTTCTGTTTGTGTAGAAAACTCATCAGAAGCAGACAAAGAAACAGTAGAGGTATCTTCAACAGACTTTTCAAAGATATCCTGAACTGGGTTAGCTCCAGACAAAAAGCCGACAGTCTTACTCCTGAGGGAAGCCATAGAAAAGAAAGCAGATGACGATGGACCTCCATCCGATTGACCCAAAGACTGGAAGAGAGTACGGACACGACCACTAATTTCGAAGGTCATCTGATCGTATCCTTTCAATCCAACATGTTGGAATCCCGATTTGAACGAGGACAACGAGTCGGCAGAACCAGAGGCAACTTTGGGTGTCCCAACAAGAACAATACAATCATCCAAGTCTTCTTCTCCTTCTTTACTATCGAGACTGACGAGGAAGGTTTGTACAGTAGCTCCACGCAATAAGCTGACTGCCTTATCCTTGAGAAACGAAGCCCGAGCCATGTGGGTGTGGGGCGAGAACGAGCTGCTAATATCTTTATACTCCAAGGAGGCCTCCTCAATAGCAACTTCCCCAAAGATATCATTTGGAGGAGGTAAGCCGAGAGGTAGAGAAGAAGGTAGTGTGTCGCTAACTTCTACAACCTCATGTTGGGCCTAACATAAAGTATAGAGACCAGTGATGTGAGTTAGATGTGTACTACAAGAGAAACATACCAACACATTCAAGAACAAATGTAACATACCTTGAAACTCAAGTTCGACAATACTGCATATACGAGGAAAGTGGCAACCAAGGCAGTAATGCCACCAATAACGAAACTTTGACGACTCTTCTTCTGTGGTTGTGTATACCCAATGGAAGAACGAAACTATTGTTAGTGAGGGATATAAATGTACTAGATACCAATCAATCAATCTTAACTAACAAATCTTAACAAATGGTAATAATATACAATAAACACCAACTTACGGTTGACAACAAGCTCAAAACGGGTCCATTTCCATCCGACATAGTAAATGATACATTCTTGTTATTATTCTTTTTATATTTTTTTAAATTTTCTTGATTGTTGTGATTGGATGATGATGTGAAGAGACTTAATAATACCTTTAATGAATGTATATCATTGTTAGTATAGAGATGAGGAAAGAAGGTATTGATATGTTAGTATGCCATTTGAATAATGATGATACCTCTATTCTCATATCACAATATTCTATACTCACATAAAAATTGATGCAATGTTTCTTGCAATACCACCAAACAATAAGTCCAATGGCAGCAAGAATGAGGAGTGACCAAGGAGGTGGCCAAAAGGATGACTTTATACCGACCATGTCGATAAGGTCACCCTGAAAGGGAGAAGCGGGGGGCCAAACATGGGCTGAAGGTTTTTGTAGTTATTAAATGTTGGGAGTTGTGGAAGCTTGACTGTGACGAGAAGAGAGATTGGTGAGTGCATTGCAATTTGATACCAACAACGACGCGATGCCAATCGCAATAAAAAAGATAACTCTCCACCGAGTATGTGCATAAATATGGATTTAACAGTCTGCCATAATAGTACAGATATGATAGTATCAGCCTCACTTACTGATGCAGATGCCATTACCAAATATGGCCGCCAATGAATCACACTTCATGATATTAATATTTATTTACTTATTGTAATTTTATTTCTGCTTTTGTTGATGTTATTGAGACTCTTCCTATTTGATATAAAAAGAGTGGTCGTTACATAAGCCCTGCATAGTTAGGGAGATAAGATTGATCCTTTGAGCATCCTTGCTTGGATAATACTTTATCCGGGCAGTAGCCACTAAAACTGCACAGGTAGTAAATTTGAGTACCATGTCGTATGTGGGCTATGGGGGTCATTTTGCTCAATCCATTGAATAACCCCTTACTTAAGGGATTGTTCAATAGTAGAGAGTGGGGCATTGCTTGCTCTATGAAAGTGAATGCCTTCTACAACAGCCTCCTATCTCCGCCCCCCCCTTACTTATGTCGCTCTGCCCTTCTGAAGTGATACCAGTATCCTAATGAGATGGTATAATTTTCTTCATCAATTATGTAGAGCTTCAAAAGTTAGTTGTAAACAACTCCATCGCCATCGATTAGTATTATGGTATGGAGGGTGGATAACTAACTTTTGAATCATCGTTGTTTTCACTGGTAGAGACTGGTAGCATCCACAGCAATTCTCTGGTTCGTAAATTATTTTGCATATTATGTATTGACTTGGTGTAAATCCACAATCCTCAAAAGTTGACGACGATGTACTACTAATTCAGCCTCATTAACTCTTTTTGTAATAAGCATATCGTCAACATCTTACACTGGTCAATGGTGATATCAAGCCTTTGTAATCTCTATGCTTGAACATTGTTGATGTTGATGGCTCACTCTGAAGTTGATGGGAGGTAGAGTATAATCACGATATAGTAATACTGCCGCTACCTTGCCCGATAATATTGCAACAACCACGCTGTCAGTAAATTCACTTGCTGTTGTGCTCTGCTTATATTCGGTCGTCGATTGTTGAACATATTTGGCTATGGATATAATTCGGGCTAGACTTTCTTCTCCTGCAGTACTCGGGGGCAGCATATGCCATATAATCTGATATACCTTCGGGTGTAGCATCTCTTGGACCTGAGGAGGTGGCAAATCAGTTATCTTCACCATTAAATTAATTTAGGTTGATTAATAAAAATAAAAACCAATATAAGTACGATATGGTATTGGTAATAGGCTGACGATTTCTGGTTGATCAATAGTATTGCAAACGTTACTACTATCTCCTTGCCCACATGACATGCTCCTCTCTACAATTATCCCATACAATTTAGACATCCTCCTATGTGTACGTACTATCTCTCCATAGGTAACCAAATCCGGTTTGAATGTCCATTAAAATTATCAAGACTCCCAATTGAGAGTTGATAATAATAATAAATTACTAGCTGCTCAAGTTTAGGCGTGCGTTGGCATTGGGAGTTTGCAATACATATATAATAGGCACGCATAATAAATAAATACGCAATGGAGGGTCATGGTCGTCGGCGTAGGCCATCATCATCACTATCGAGCAGCGGCTCATCTCTCGAAGCACTAAATGGTGGTAACAGCAACGAAAAATATTCAGGCTTGGGCCCACTGCGTTCATACAATGGTTCCATCATGGATAATGGACGGTCCTATGCTAATAATCGAAATTTTACACCATCATCCTACACCTCATCATCAACAGCAGCGGACACGCCATCAAAAATACGACGTCCGCAGCTAAGTCCACGGAAGCAATCTCACAGATCAATTATTGATTTATGTAGTTCAGATGATGAAGAAGAATTAGATGAGAGGAGGAAACGATCATTGCATCAACAGAATAATAACAATGGTTATAATTATAATAATTATAAAAGCGTGGGCAGCAACTCTCCGTCATACTCTCCACCCATGCGTCAAAAGAGACCACGTCAACATCAACAACGACAACAAAGAACATCTGATAGCAGAGCACCGCCACCACCACCAGTATCACATATATCCCTACCATCACGTAAAACACGTGATGGCGCGACAATAACATTCGGATTACTCTCCTTACTCTCCCTACTCAAGAATGAATCAAACACATTAACAACTGAAGGCAGTACAACAAACACCATATCAAAGTTATATAAACCATTAAACATTGAAACACAACAACAAATATTCCCATGGAATCATCAACCATATCATTATTTACAGTCAGATAATTGGAGTTGTGGATATCGTAATTTACAAATGTTAATTAGTAGTATGTTACCGACATTGACGGGGATTTTTCCCGGTGGTGTACCGAATGTTGAGGAGATACAACGGACTATGGAAATATTATGGAGTTGTGGATTTGATGGTAGGAATGCTGAACATCATTGTGGTGTTTTAGTTGGGAAGAAGACGTGGATTGGTACTGTGGAAGTTTGGTACGTTTATATTGTTTTTTTTTATTGTTAATGTTATTTGTTGTGGGTATTGTTTATTAGGGATTATTTATTGGGGGTATAGGGATTATTTTAGGGATTCTTTTATTCATATCTGCCTTATCTCTCATAACCTGTCCAAACCATTATATCCTCCATCAGGTCTTACTTAAGTTTCAAAAGGGTAGATTCAATAATTGTTCAATTTATAAAGAAGCAGGAGAATAGGGCATTACTTGGACAGTTTGTTTGGGCATATTTCAACCGCGTTTGTGGCTCATTTGGCTGTTCGTGTTGTGATCAAAGAGAGGGAAATCCATTAGCAACCCCGTCCATGCTTGCCTCGGAATATGCAGATTATTTACTCCTTGCAATGAGACAGCCAAACTTTGATACGAAGAAATGTGGATCGTGTAAATGTTCCCTACCGCCATTATATTTGCAATGGGATGGTCATTCCGTCACAGTGGTGGGTGTTAAACGAATACTGAATGCTTATGGAGGACCTCCATCATATACATTAATAGTATTCTGTCCTCAGAAAAAGTTGGGAAGTATCAAGGGTACATTGGCAAGAGAGTTACAGGCACGGAATACCACACCTACTGCTTATGGAGGACAGCAACAATCGTCAAACTTTGGTGCATCGGCGGTGGCAGAATTTGGTGATTCGCGTGTCAATCCCTTAATTGAACTTCCAGCTAATAAGATGTTAGAGAAGGATTGCCAAGTGCTGTTATGCACTGCCCGGAAGATTGATGAAACAGAGAAGCACAGGAGGAAGAGTTGTGTAAATCATATTGGTTTCCTTAATGCCTCATTAAAGGATCCACTTAATAAACTGGGTTAAACATGGGGATTGGGGTTTATAATATATTGGGGTACAGAATTGCTCACAGGCGTGAGAGTTCACATTGGATTATAATATATACCGGTATAATAATAGAACATTCATTATTTGGGGCTTAACATAATCTCTTACTTATGTAAGATAGATTACCCTCCTTTCAAAGTTTTCTTAAATCAGAACTCTAGTGTCATGCAAATAGCATCGAGTATAAAGAAAGGAGGAAGCATTATATAAATGATATAAAAGAATGTGGGAGTGCAAGTGTATGGAAGTATTTTATGATTTGGACGACGCAGTAGAACATGTACGAAAGTGTCACCACAACATACGCCGACCTGCTGCACTAGGATGCTATGATTCTCACGGACATTGTTGGTATTGCTTCGAGTGTGATACTAACTGGAAAGATCATAGAAGCTATGGTTCGTCAGAAGCAATGCTTCATCATCTTGAAGATCGCCATGGATGTGGAACTTTCAAGCGTTAAACTACAGGTCAGGATAAATATGTAGAGTTAAGCTTTGTATTAAGGTATTAAGATTAAGTCTCATCATCACTACTATCAACACCCTCTCCATCATCGTCACTGTCAACACAAAATCCCATACTATCCAACAATCCCATTAACTTCATGGCAGTATCACCAGCTCGTTCTCTCCGTTCATCATCTGACATGGAATTACCCTTCGATGCATCTCGAATTGATTTAGCCTCACTTAATACTGATTCTAATTGATGGAATGCTATTTCTTCTTTTTGATGATTAGTTTGGGGTTGTTCTTGTGGATTGGATGGGGGCTGTGGTGTATCATTTGGATTGGTCATATCTTTCATTAGACTTGCTACTGCCGCCTCTTCTCTTTCCGCATCATCAACTGTTGTTGCAGCCTCACCATCCTTCTCTCCATCCTTATCCTCGGAAATATCTTGTGATTGTGATTCTGAGTTATCGACTTCTGAAGAGCAAACTCCACTACTTCTTCCACTTTTACTAACACCTACACCATTCCTAGGTTTCATAACATGACAGCTCCACATACAACTACCAATGGCCTCACAAACTCTAGCAAATCCATCCTTATCACGTTCATCAAAGCCTGTAGTCATACCCTCCTCATTTAAATTAGCTTCAACATATTCATATCCGTGATCCAAACACCACAGAACTCTTTTGGAATATTCCACTTCAGATGATTTAGTACCGTTTGTTAATGGTGATGGACCATATGTTGTTGATATACATAATCGTAATAGATCACCATATTCTTTTTCTGCTGAGGTATGTATTGAAGTTAGCTTATCAAAATTTGAGGATGATGTACCGTCGAATATTAGTATTATACCATCTTCTACACCCTCAGTAGTGGTGGAATCATCATCATCAAGTGGTGATAATAAGATATTGGCATTAAAGTATCGATTGGATATAGATAGCATATTATTGTCGGTGCATGAACTGGAAGTTGGTGTATCATTTATTTGTTTTTGAAAGTGTGATAGTATTGCATCACGAAGAACGGCGGCGTTACCATTATCAGATGATATTGGACCGATACGAAGGATGGAATAGTTTGACATTGGCTTGCTGTATTGTTTTGGATAGGAAGAGTTGTAATGGGCGGCTTATCGCAATAACCTCTTCATAAAAATAAAAAATGACACACGACGGTCAGACGATCAATATCTAAATCTTTATTTATTTCATGATATTATATCAATAGTAACCTCAGAAATAAACACTTATTCTACCACAATATATCACTAATGGACCAGCGGTATAATCAAAGTCAAAGGCGAGGAGGCCGTCGAAGTGGCGGTCGTTTAGGAAGGTATGATTTTAGATAAGATTTTATTGCAATGATATTTTGTGAACACAAGACGTGTCATTAACCTCTTCTGTTGTCTTCTCGTTAGTGGTGGCCGTGATAACAAGAACAATGGTAGTAGAAATGATAAGCAATATTGGATATCAAAATCTCGAAACATACACATCACTAAATCAGAAGGTATACTTGTTCATATCATGTGTTCATAATATCATATGTTCACATCTTATACTCATATCATAATGTTCATATCTTTTCTTACACTCATATCTTGTGCTCATATCTTATTAAGCATGGGTATTGGCAATAAGTTTAGCTGATAAACGGAGGAAACATCATTCAAATTTGGATGATGCAGCTGGTTATCTACGGTTTCTAAAGCGTCTATTGGAGGATGAAGATGATACCGGAGAGCTCACCTACAACATATCCACCAAAGCCTCGCTGGGAAAGGTATAATGGGGATGCAACATCAAATCACAATACTGCCAACTTTATTAATGCCCAAGAAAGCAGTGCTACTGCTGCTCTTCTTAATGGAATGCCACAACTTACAATATCCACTAATAACGGAACAAGCAACACAAATCATTTTGCAGTCTTTAATGAAGAAGAAGAAGAGGGTGATGATGACATCGGAGGTGATACAATTGTATATCAAACACAACAACAGAATGAAAGAGCTCGTACTAACAATAACAACAATCATCATTCATCCAAAAACATGTCAACACAACGTATACTTCTACGGATATACTGTTCACTTGCTGAGATACATTCAACCAAGGCAGTCAATTGTAGTAAATCTCGTCCAGCAGAATGGATACGTGGTGCAGATGAGTTCGAATCAGCTCATATTATACTAAGATCAGGTCATTTAATCATGGATAAACAACATGCAAAGTTATTGCAAGTATCAGAGGCAATGGAGCTCTTAACAAATCCACAAGAAGTGGCAAGACTGAATAGAATTGTAAGGGAACGGAAAGAAGCAATCGATTTTGATTCACAAGTTATAGATGTTCCGTTTGATTACTTCCTAGTTAGTAAAGATAAGTACATACATGCAGCAGAAGTTCGAATTAAAACACTTGAAGATAAGTTATTTGAGGATTGGAATGCAAGAGAGGAGATTAAGAATGCAATGGGTGATGCCTGGAAGGGACGTTTTGGTGGAAAAGGTGATTATGCCGAGAAGCGTAAAGAGATGGAGAAGGAGTTGGATGAGGTTTTGGAGGGTATGAATCGGACGAGGGGAATGGGAAGCAGTTTAGATCAAAACGGGGATGTACAATACTCTGGGATAGAGAATGGACGATGAGTATGAGGGGTTTAGTGGACGATGTAGGGTAATAGCTCGAATCGGGTGATTGCAAAATGTACATAATATTCAGTAAAGATAACAAAGAGCCCAATCAAAGTCCGTTATAAGGAGATGGCAAAGCTGCATCATCATCATAATCTCTATTTACTCTCTCTCACTCCCCAAACCGTACTGTACGTTTGACTTGAATTGGACACTTTGAAATGGGGGCCCTTAGCTCTTGGCCGTTTTTGGAGTTATGAAGTTCTAACATGCTCTGTTCCATAGCCCATTGAGTGCACTATGGAATAGAGATATCAAACGTTGTGATTGGTATACCAGAAGCTGAGATATAAGCGCCCCCATTAAGGGATACCGATTCATCTGAGACTCGAAAATTCATTTTTACTAAGAAACACTAAGGTAAGCAGCGATCTTGCAAGGTCCATAACTTCACCAATATACAATATTTTTGAACGGTTCAACATACGCAATACATCTATAGATCACGTACAACAATTCTTGGGCATTATTTTTGTCGAAATTAGTATTTTTTAGATTAGGGTAGACCATTCAAGTCAAACGTACAGTACGTGGGCTCTTAATATAGTATCATTTTTTAGTGAACATTCTTAAGGCAACAATGAGCACCTCCGCCTCTCCAGAGAAGTACCAGAGATTACCAGAGTTGTCGTTGCATAGGAAGCAATAGCGATTGATAGAAACGGCATACTTAGTATAAAGGCTATGTTATGCGTATTAAATTTGGTATGGAAATATATAAAGTTTAGAATCTAACTACTCACAACTCACCTCTTCAACATTGAGTAAATTAAATTTACATCTGTTTACATACAATACTCAAACTAAACTTTAGAGTGATAAAGCAATCAATATGCAACCGCCCTCCTCCGCAGATTCAACAATGGAAGCAGCAACGGATATTGCAATAGAGGAACAAAATAATAATGCGCCGTCGTCTGAGGCAGAAGGAGTACCTCAAGCAAATAATACACTTGAAGGTGCACCATCTAATGCAGATCAAACAAGCAACACTACAACAACCACAGATCAATCATGGTTACAAATTGGTCGAATGGTAAAGGTACAATCACGTACATGGCCAGGTATTAACTGTCCAGGAGGACAAGGACATATAGAAAAGGTATACAAATCCAACACAACCAATTTAGTAACACATGTTGATGTGAAATATCTATCATGTGAGGCTAAGACACGTGATCGGGGTATTGAAATACAGTACGTTACTGATTATAATATGGTAACATTACAAATTGCCGATGGTGAAGTGGGTGCACGATCAAGTAGAAGTAGGAGGAATCGACAAACTTCTGTTAATTCACGAAGATGTACTAATTGTGGTGCATTTGCTATTGATTGTGGTAATTGTGATTGGATATTGGCCGAACAGAATCGTATTAATGCAATTAAAGAACAGAAGGAACGAGAAGAACGGGATAGATATATAGAGTTAATGAAACAACGACAACGAGAGGAAATGAGTGGATTAGAAGATACAAGTAGTAGTGAGGGAAGTAGTGATGAAAGTGAGATTGATTCAGAGGAGGAGGAACGACGTAAGGTTCGAAAGTATATGAAACGTCGTAGAAAGTTTGGCAGGGGGATTAAGAAACAGAGACGAAGAATGGCTGGAAGAGGTGTTGGTGTTGGTGGTGACAGTAGTAGTGATGAGGATAGTGAAGATGAAATACCACTGTCAGAATTGGAACAAAGAAAATGGAAAAGAGATAGAAAGAGACGCGAGAGAAAGTTGCAAAAGCTGCAAATGATGATAGATAACAAACAAGGTGATCAGTTGAAGAAGAAAGGAACAGTGCGTAGTACAAAGAATAAGAAGAAGCGGAGTAGGACGAGGCCAGAGAATTTGGAATCTCTTGCATCCCTGTCAGCTGTAGGGAAAGGTGATGCTGATAAGCAAAAAGATACGTCTAAGAAGAAGAGAAAGAAGACTAACTCAGAACTGAAGAAAGTAGTGAAGGTGAAGGAGGTGGCTAAAAGGTCCGAGGATATTGGTAGTAAGACTGAGAAGGGTGCTATTAATGTTGCAGACGAATCAGACTCTTCCTCTGATGAAGATATTCCTTTGGCAAATCTAAAGCAATCACAAACGGCAATGGATATTGATATGCCTGACAATAGTGAGCAACATGATACCATCAATGGTGAGCGGGAAATATCGTTTACTGCCACTTTTGATGATGATGTGTCTGATGATCAAGAGGAGCAAAGAGAGGATGAAGTGTTGCTAACACCTAGGGAGGAAATGTCGGAAGATAACAACGATAATAATGAAGATGATGATTCTTTGCTCACACCCACGGCAGATTTCGACAGTGATGACTACTTTTCAAGTGATGATGATGCTGATGACACTTTGACAGAAGATATAGTGAAGAATATTAAGTGGGGTGACTTACCCAAATTTGTTTCTGATTTGGAAGCAGACATTGAGGATATAAGGATCCCTAATATACAGGGGGAATTATCGACACTCAAGAGAAGATTTGCAGCTGCAAAGAAGCGATCATCATCTATAGACTTTGAGCATATTGATGAAAAGGGGAATGAGCTGAACAGACGAGTTATTCAGGAGTTACACCGTAGTGGTGTTGACTTACTTAATAAAGCTTTGAAACGATTATTATCAAAAAGAGAAAGAAGTGATAATGAACCAAGTCTAACTGAATCACAAAAGAAGCTGTGCCGAAAGACAAATGTCAGATTATTAGATATGAATGTTGCAAATTTACACACTGCCGTGAGAGATATAGATAATAAGGTCACTTCATTTCAAAAGGAGGTATGGAAGGAACTTCAGCTAGCTGACGAGAGCAATAATCAATTTGATACAATAGATAGCAGTGATGCCTTTGGTGAAACGGCTCCTCTCTCGGGCGAGGTGCAGAGTAGAAAGAAGAAGAGAAAATCAGTCACAAAGGATTATGATTTACATCATCCGCATGCCTCTAGAAAGAGGAAGTCATCAATAGAGTCGTCTCATTCTACCCAAAGGCAGCAATCAGGGCAAGCTGGCGGTAGTCGTAGTAAAAGCAACAAAGGCCTTAAGGCTCAAACCAATCAACATATAGAAGAAAAGGAGGATGAGGATAATGATATGTCTACTGATAATATAGATTTTGGTGGCAGCAACTTTGATATTGTAGGAGATACGGATGATATCGATGACACTGGTCGATCAGTATTACCATCTGGTGGTGCTAGTCGTGGTGGACAGAGACAGCAGAACCGTACAAATACAACAGCCTCACGATCTAGAGAGGGGAGTGCTAACAGTTCACGACAATCTCGTCCAATGGCTAATCAAATGGAAGCTTGGCTAGATAAGCAAGGTTCTGATGGTGAGGTTGAACCTGAACCAGTTGCAAAGAGGAGGCAATCAACAATCAGGAATAGCTTTAACCGCCAAGCATCGTCAGCAAACAGCAGTGGTCAAAGCCGTCAGACATCTTCAGCACGAACGAGTGGTCTTTCAGCTCATGGAATGCAGTGGGTGCAAAGTGTTGGTTCATCACGATCATCTCAGTCTAGGGCTCGTAATGGAACTTCACAGCCCAACAATAATCCTCGAGGACAAGGCAGCACAACAGCAGCTTCAAGACAAAAGAACAATGCTTCTCGAGGTAGGGGTCAGATTGATGAATTGGAATCGTCAATTAGGCCTTCAATTCCTCGTGCATTATCTCCAGACTTGCTATTTGACTCAATATCAACTGAGAGGACTATAGATGAAGAACATGTGCATTGGGATGATAGTAAATCTCTAGGTGAATTATGCAAGGATCTACAAGATAGTCACCCTAACAAAATTCAAGCCTGTTGGAACTCTCTAATCTCCTTGACAAAACTCATTCAATCAAAGGAAAATGATCAACTCGACAAGGATGAAGTCATTCGACTGTTTCAGATACTACTTTCTATACTTCAACGAAAATGTACAACTCTTCTCGACATTATTCAAACAAATCCAGAGGTTGCGTCTTTACAGATTGATTGTTGGTGCCTCGTCTTTCGTATGCTTGAGAAGAAATTGAATGGCAAGCTTAGCCAAGATGATGGAGTAATATATAAAATATTTGGCAAGCAGTCACTATTGGCGAAACACATCCTCATCCAAATACTTGATGTCTTCTACTCTCAACTCTTATGGGAAGAGTATGGACAAACACCAACGTTTCACAGCAGAGTATTTGATCAGTTGCGGTTGTTGTGTATACGCATCGGTCGTATTGTTCCACTCCTACCGACAGTATGCGGTCTCCTTATGAGCAAGTTTACCAACGCAAAATGGTATAAATCACTAACAATTGAGCACAAAGAGAATGAATTGGAGAAGGTGTTATTTGTTTCGGCTGTTGATCCCCTAATGCACAAACGCTTTCTGTCTGCAGGAGATGTCATGCCAGAACCTGATAAAGGTAAGGTATATTCTTTAGCTTTGCCATACTTGACATTATTCATATCATACTCACTCTCCTTCTCCCTGCCACCACTCATTCAACAGGAGATATCCGTCTGAAATCATTCAAGCAGAGAATACCTCGAGAAGAGATTCAGGCAGTTTGGTCAATCATTGGCTTCGCTTCATATTGTACTACCACCACTCAATCCAAACCAGACATTAAGAATGTTGAGCTATTACTGTCAGCACTCCTCTTTTATGATTGTGGCACATTGTCAAGCTCCCAAATTCATGAGAAATTGCCACCATCCAAGCTGCAAGTAGATACTTGCTCCAAAGAGATCAAGTGTATCTGCTCTCTTCTGTCTTCCAAGTTGCTTGGTGAAGTACCAAAGATGGACAAACTTGATAAGCAAATTATTCAAAGAGTAGTGAGACTTGAAGCATTTGATCAAGTCCTAGACTTAATTCCTACATCGTCTACAACCAAGGTCAACAAGACTGTCAAGCAATTATGGGGATACTCCTGTATAACTGAATCATCTACCAAGCTAGAAATTGGCTTGCAATCAAGTCTCATGAATTTAGACATATCTTGTCTTGCCAACAATACAAATGATGTCTACAGTTTATTGTCAAACTCGGAACTACTTCGGGAATGTGTATCTTTCACGGCAATTTATGCCAATATGGTGATGAAGAAGAATCCGGTTTGGAATGGATTTCGTACTAACAAACTCAGTCCTCTCATTGAAATGTTTGTGAAAGAGGCTGTAGCTATTGAAGCAGATTTAGAAAAGAACAAGTCAGGAGAAAGTAGCGTCGATGATGAATTTGCAGCAATGTTTCGCTGTATTGAACTGGCTACAGAAATCCGAATTGTTGAGTCACCAGCAAGCTCACACTATAGAGAGGCAGCTTGTCATCTATTGTTGGCTACAGTCTTAGCACGAAGTAAGAACAACTCTTCTGGAAAGGGGTTCAATCTCAATAAATCATTCATAGAAAAGGTAAGTTACTTGTTCATTCATGTGTTGGTTTGACAAACTGTTCTTCTCACTCACATCTATTATAGATTATGGAATCCTCGTCAGACGACAAGATGCGTCGCCATCAAAAGTATCATCTTGATTCGGTTACTGGAAACGTACAAGCTCAATATGAACCGCCAAGCACCAACAACATTTGTCTCTTGTATACTTCATCGAAGACATTGGCATATACATCACTATTGCACCTCTATGTCACTGACTTCAATTCGGATAATCATGAAAGTACAACCAAGCAGCTGTGTGATCATCTAACGGCTATCAAGGCAGACATTGATACTCAATCGTTGACATGTCTTCTCATATCAATAATGTCAAATCTGCGAGCTACTAGTTCTTTATTAGATAACTTGAATCAGAGAACTCGTTTGGCAGAGGATGAATCGAGTTGTATGGCTCACCTAAACTCATCAAAGACTTGTATCAATGCCATCAGATCAATGGCCATGTCGATAAATTTGATTTTAGGTCGAGCAAGGTTCATTATAAAGCTCATTAACAATGTCAACTCTCCCGATGCCAAGCTTTTGCAGTTGGCCGAAGCAATTAAGAAGTTGGGTTGTTCAAGCTTCTTCCACTTTGTTGTGCAGTCATTCACAACAGCACTCACTTCAATTGTTGACACGTCATCTAGGAACCTATTCTCAAAGGCTTTGATGATTGATGGATGTTTAGAACAATCCTTTCGAAGTTGTCTTGGAGCAATACGAAGCTCGATTAAACTTGTTAATGTATGTGGAACTACTGGATCTCTTCAACAATGGAATGCCGCTGGTACAGTATACACGTCTTTTGCGGTAAGTGTTGTGTTTTGCAATCATTTGAGTGTGGTGTATACGACTAACTTGATCTCTTGCCATTGTATGGTTCCGCTACAGTCGTCAAATAATACTTCGTCACTCTCATTCAATAGTCAAGGAGAACAACAAAAGCTTTGTCATGGCCAATCGGGAGGAGTTCTAAGCGTTCTTGCTGCACTGTGCTCAATCAAGAGTGCCCAGAACATGTACATCTATGACTTGTTCAAGCCACAGCCAACACACAATGCAGATCAGAGATATGCACTTCGTCAAATGGCCGTGTGTTTCAGCTCCGAGCTTGTCCGTCTTGCTGTACATGATTCTAGTTGCAAATCACTCGCAACCCAACATTTGCAGAAGATACTCGGCCATCTCATGACTGCTCTTCTTGATTGTGATACGCTGGCCATGTTCCCAACATCAAATTTATCTCTACTTTCCAAGCTAGACACAACTCACAGTTCAAGATCAAAAGGTAATGATGTATTATCAAAAGTACAGATTCATACAACAGTTAGTAATGATCCGGATCAAGAAGCGTACAAAGTCAAGAGAATGGGAGGCGATTACTTTGATACAGTTGGTCCTACATTCAATTGTAAAAACATTTGGTCGTTCTGTGAAAGTGTTGGGCATTTACTCATCGAATACAACGACCAGATGTACTCTCTCCAAACGCCAATGGTTCAATCGATTGGAAGTGAAATAATATCAATCAGTCAAAAACTACGGTCAGACAAAGACCTGCTTGAGCTACTGCCGCAGATATCTCTAGAGCGTGAATGTCTCAAACGACTCCTCTTCTTTCAGGCCTTGTTCATGGTGTTGAAACAAGACAAGGAGAAGCGATTGGATGTAATACTTGGGAACGATGGAGGGCTGTTCCGCACTCTTGCCACGTCTCTGATTGAGAACTTATACTATTTATCAGGAATTGCATTAGAGCTTGAAGAGCAACAAAAGATAGGATGTGTTGATCCGTATCAAAGAGCCAAGTCACTTGCCTTTCAACGAGCATACACAGAGCTTTCTGGTTCTCTGATGAATCTCATGTTAAGAGAGAACACAAGCTGGGAGTGTACAATCACATGTAAGTTTGTGCAAAGCAACATAATTGCACCCACCTTCCGAGGCAACTTACAGATAAGAAGATCGATTGAAATGTCAGCTATGAACTTGAGTCTTAACCTTCGTAAGAGATCGTCCAAGGATGGTTCAAGACAAATGGCGGAGGATATGTATGCCTCCCTCATTCGTCGTGCAAATGATCTGTTAGAATATTCAGATGATGGTTTCAAGTCAACTTTATTTGACTCGATGCTTCATGGACTGGGGTCAAAAGATAATGATACAGTCGACTCATTTCTTCATATGATGAGTCGTCGACTTGTCCTTGCATCGCAAGTGTCAGGAATTTACAACAGTACTACTTCATTTGATGGATTGCAGCGTGCAGTTGACGATCATTTCTTGTGCACAGAGTTAATCGATGGCGATGATACCAGTGAGCATCAATCTCTGCTAAGTCTGAGAAACTGGATAATGACCAAATTTGTTGCCCTACTCAATGGCCGTAGTATCACCACACCTTTGAGGATTCTTACTGTTAGGTTTATTTCATGTATGATCAGTACTTTCTCATCTGACGATGTGTCGTCTAGAGATAAGATCTGTGATCAAGATGGAAATCTGATGAGCTTATTGACCTGTACCAAGCTGCTTCGTTCCTTCAAGGAGTGCTTATGCAACTCGATTCGATCGGGTACAGCTGATGATGTACTTGTGATGGCCTTGTTTTTGTGTGTAAAACGATTCCTTGGCCTTTCAGTGTCAGGCATCGTAATGGATGACTCCACAGAAACAGACAGTCATACATCACTTTCATTGGCACATGTTTGTAATCAAGGCCTTAATCTTCAAGACAAGATAAGTCCATTGGCACATGTTTGTAATCAAGGCCTTAATCTTCAAGACAAGATAAGTCCTCATGATTCCCAAGGGTTGTCCTACATTTACGAGGTATCTTCATGGCTCGAAGTTTGCGGAGGACTGCTTAAAAGTGAGCACATATCAGCACTTCATGGCTTTCTCATTCGAATTGAAGACAAGGTCGGAGATACTTGTCGATTAGAAGCTGGTGAATCAATGTTACAACAACTCTGCTCGTTGTTCAACAAAGTGAACAGTATGGAAAGAGATTTGTCCTTGGTAAATACTTATACCAATGTACAAAGATCTACTAATCCATATGCTAAAAAGGCACCGGTTCAAGTTGGTAGTCAAGATCTGCACCTAATGTCAAGAGATTCTCTGCAATCAATAACAGATTTCAGAAGCTTCTTCCATTCTATTTCTAGTGCTTAATGATGTAAAATGAATGTTTCCATTACCAAGTTAACACTACATGCTTCATAGTATCACCAGCTTCTTTCTTCTTACTATAAACGGATCTGGAGCTACAAAAGTCTTTGTCTCATTACCAATCAGTGAAATAGTCAACTCCTTAGCGTGTAAACACATTCGGTACACATATCCTCTTTCTTCAATACTTGACTCTTCATTGATGTGTGAATCTGAGCTCCCGCCATATGCCACGTCTCCCAAGATGGGGTACCCTGCCACATATGACATGTGAACTCTGGAAGAATGCGCGTTACACAGTTTAAGAAGATGGAGAGAGGAGAAGTAACTTTTGTCAGTACGCAGTTTGCAATGGGCAATCAAACAAAGGCAAATGAAGATCAAATGAAGTAGCCAGATCAACGAGATATCATATTGAGCACACGAATTCAAACGATAAACGCGGACTTTCCTCAACTGATGGCGTCTCCCTGTCCATGGTTTTAATAGTACTTTTGTCACCGGTATTCGTTGGGCATTAGTATCCATGTAACCTCTCCATAATACTTTGCACTTTGTCAGTGAAGGCTTTAGCTCTGGTAGAGGATCTGGGTTTGATACTGCAATGTCTGTCGACTTGATAGCGGTAGGATCCACCACTACCTGAAACCTTCCGTCTTTACATTCCCCTATAGATGCACATATATAGAATTCATCCTTATCATCACTTTCTATACGGAATAAAGGTGGTAGATTCTGCTTCACTGTCGCCTTCCCCTCATCTTGCTTGCCTCCTTTAGCACTTTGAACTACTGTATCATCTTTCTTCTTCATGGCATAATGTTCAGCTAATATTTCATTATAATCTTTTGTCAAACATTCAATAATGTCTTTCCAGTCCAGTTTACTATTATTTGAACATTGAGATTTGACTGTCTTCCAAGAATCTCCTAATGAAAGCAATTCATCAATATCTTGTGAAGATAAGTCAACTTTTGGGCTGGGCAATGGGGGTAGATTATTCGGTTTCTTTTTCTTCTTGTTATTTCTTAACAAATCATTCAATGTCTTTTCATTATGTTGTTGTACTGCTGCTGCTTCTGCCTCCTTCTTCTCTCTAATCAATGCAGATCGCCACTTATCAAAGACAGAATGGATAGGCATGTATCCATTAAACGCCCCTCCATTCATATCTCTTTTCCGTTTCTTCCTATACTTCTTTTCTAAAGAGCCATCTTTCCATGGATCTAATGATGATGTTGGCAATATTGGAAGAGAATCAATAAAGTTTGAATCAAGTGGTGGTATATTTGATACTTGTTTAGAAGTTGATGATGCATGATGGGTTATCACTGCTACATATTGTTTATTCGTCTTTCTTTGTTCGAATGATTTACATGCTACTGCTGTTGACTTCTTTGTTTTGCCTACGAGTAATACACCTGAGGTGGCATAGTCTAATTGATGTACCATACGGAATGGATCATCTTTAACATCTGCGTGTGTAGATAGTTGGGCAATTGCTTGTAGAAGTTGCTTGTGTTGTAATGTTGTATTATTATCATTCGACTCTTCAATCTTATTCAATAGAGACGGTGGAGGATATAAATATAAAAGTAGCTTGTGCAATGTAGCCCTGTATGGTCCATCCATTCGTAAATCAGCTGGTTTGTGAATTGCAATGTAATTATCATCTTGATATATAACCAACTTGTCAACCACTCGTTCTATTAATGCCTTGTGTGATGTTTCATTGTTATTACTGTCTTTGGCTACTTGTGTTGAATCATCAACTCTTCCCAATACTTGCAATAGGTATTCAAGATCATGTTTATTTGGCTCCGGCCCTCCCCAACAGGGATTGTCATCAATTATAGGAGAAGGTACTACTTTGCTTGTCATTATATAAACTATTAATATTGGATTAAGGATGTGTGTATGTGATGTGCAATATTATATCAATTTCTGATGGTAAAAATAGATACTACCGCTCACTCTCCTCCACTCCAATTGGACTCTTCGCCAGGTACAAAGCAGTACGAAAAAAGGGAGACGTACGCTTTGCCTTGCAAAGACTCCACGGAAAAATCACAAAACTAGTGCTATGCGAATTTTTTATTATTTTATTGCAAAGCACAAAATTAGATACCTTTAAAAAGTAGTGCTTTTCGCACACGGCTAATTTCTAAAAATACCTATAATCAAATTTTGGCCTCGCGGGAATAGCCTTACTTAGTAAACGGACAACATTTCACGTACAAATATTGTCTCTCACGTCGGTGCGTAGGGCAACGCCGGATCTCATTCTACCGGATAATCCTTCTAAACTTAAGCTGTCCTATACATATGTAACACATTTTCGGCGTTGGTGGGGCTGGTTCAGCGTGTGTTTGATCATAAGAAACAGCCTTTGCAACAACAATATTCTGTTGGTGTGTGTGAATAGTAGTGATTTGTTGATGGTACTGCTGACCACCAGATAGAAGTTTGACCATGGCTGCCTTTATTTATGTGTTGTATATATAGTGATTGAGATATTCTATACATATGAGCAATTCTAATATAGTATAACACACATAAAACATGCCTCACAACCAGCCCTTATTAGCCATGATTAGCAATAATAGTAGTGATATGTCAGCAAGGCTGCCGGCACCTAGACGATAGTTACACCATGGCCGCCGTTGTCTATTGATTATTAACATAATAATCGAGGTCCCCTTAATTGGATTGCAATGTTAATACAGTATAACATCTAGTTTAGCTGCCATACTTTATTGCTTCAACATGATGAGCCTATGATGGAGACACTATTTGCAATACAATATCTCAGCATCTACTATACCTACATCCACCAGACCTTCAACCATATTGCTCCATAATACCTTCTAAAGAGTTGTCTAACGGCAATAGTTGCCAATCCTACCATAGCCGCCGGTGGAGATGTTGCTATAATAGGGCCTATTGCCGTAGTAGTGCACTACCAAAATTTTGGCAAAATATTACTACGTGGAACTTTTAGATATTTGGAAAGTCGATGTGATTTTTCTGTGGAGTCTTTGCTTCGCAAAGCCGTACCTCCCTTTCCGTACTGGCTTTGTACGAAGCATGGAGTCCAATTGGAGTGACTCTCCTCGGAATACAAAGAGCGTTAAAGTACTATACATAGTTTATATGGTGGAAGTGGAAAGTATGTCCATTAGTGAATTAATCAAAGAAGCCAAAGATTTGCTCCGCCTCCTCAATAGCACGATGATACAACAACTGAACGTTTGTTTATTAAATACATGCATACCTTCAGAGAATTAGGTGCCGAACATGCCGCTGATTTATCTCCTACAGCCGATCAATCATATGAGATCAAATTGCGGCAGTTTATTAAAGACTTAGAAACAGCAGTATATTGATTGTTGGATGGTATTTATTGTACTACAATAACAATGAGAATATCATACATTGATACCGGAATACAAACCATATCCCTATCAACTATAGTGGAAATAAATAGGAAAAAGGCTACGCATGTGAATTTTCATTCCAATAGAATTACTACACTTGAAATCCGTATACCTACACAATATCATTGCAATAAGAATAACAAAGATGAAGAGTATATTAGAAGTGGAGGTTGTATCAATCATTTGTTGGAGCTTGATTTATCTTCCAACCTGTTGGGTGACGGATATAATACTACTGCAATGCCAATACTTGGTATGTCAAAAAAGATATCATTGCTTGGGCTTTGTACTAACCTTCGCAAACTCAATCTATCAACAAACAATTTGAATGAAAACTCATTCATTAATCTTAGTGATGGTATTCGCTTGCCAAATTTACAAACAATTGATATATCACAGAATAGGTTCAATAAACTTCCAACAAAGCTACATGTTCTCTGTCCTTCTCTAAAGCATTTGTCTGCCAAGAAGAATGAGATACAATCTCTCACAACTTTGCTACAAACATTACATAATCATCGGGGTAAATTGGAAACTGTTGTGTTAACAAATAATCCAGTATGTTCAAAGGAGTTATATTTTGAGAAAGTTGTATTTGTGTTGGGCAGTACATTATCATCATTAGATTGTCGTAAAGTTACATTAAATGATCGGGAGAATGCCCGTATACGATTGGAACGTGGATTGTCAATAAAGAATAATGTGACTGTACCAAAACATGAACGTATACCACCGCCATCCATCTCTCGAAGGAATAGGGTACTAGTACAAGAAGCTGATAATAATCAAATAGAACATGAACAGATGGAGTGGTGCCAGGAAAAAGAACATGAAAAACACCCTCAGTGCAACAACACGGTGGTAGCAAATGAAGAGTTGCGAGCACTCAAAGAGAGAGTGGCATCCTTATCGGCTAGGATTGAAGAACAAGCATCGGGTACATCAAACAGATCTAGTACACAGAGGCATATTGATAAAGAGAATGCACCGCCAGAGGTATCATCAAAACCAAAATCTAGTAGGACAAAGATGCCTGAATCAAAACATAAAGAGCTATGCACACGTCAGAAAACTGCAGCAACTCATTTGATGAATACAATTATTCGCAGGCAGAAACAAGATAGAACAATAGTGCAACTGACTTTTTCATTGTGGATATTGTCTACCAAGCTCGAACTTAGAAGAAAACGAAAGCAAATTGTATAGAAGCTGAGAAGAACTGGCAACAAAATGCAAAGGAGCTTGACCGCACCAATACGTCTTTGAGTGAGGATAATAAGTCTTTGAATGAGGAGTTGGAGAAGTTGAAACAATCTGCACAGCTATCTGATAAGGTCACCAAAGTTTGTGATAAGAAGATACTTCAGTTGAAACAGCAAGTTAATGATCTTGGGGAAAGTCTCAAGATTTCAGAGATAAATCAAGAACAGTCAATGGGAATGTTGGATAAATCCAAGGCTGAAGTTCAACGATTAGAGGCTACATTGCAGAGGGAGAGAGAAGATAACAAGGCTCTAGCTCGTCGAGTTGAGCACAAATTAGATACTCTGTCTAAAGAACTCAAACATACAGCTAAACAACTAGATGATGAAAGAAGAGAGAGAACTGTCGTTGAGTCTATGAATAAGCAAATATCAATTGCAAATCAAGAGTCGTCTGAGGTCGTCAAGTCAAATGCTCAACAGTTGCACAAGTTGAAGTTGGAATTCATACAAAAAGAAGCAACGATACAACGCTTGAAAGATTCGTATAAACAAGCCGCCAGAAAAGCAGCCTTGGATAAGGCTCGTTGTGATCAACTATCATCATCAGAGCAACAAGCAAGAGAGCTACTCGATCAACAGACAAACAAAATGCACAACATGGAAGCCGAGAATGAGAGGCTAGTTAGTGATTACAAGGCTCAACAAACTAGCAAGCTAAATGAAATCACATCAAAAGAAGCTAAGATCAACACTTTGATATCGCTAGTAGAAGAGAAAGACACGGTAATCAATGCTTGTAAAAGGCAGATCAAAACTATCGTGCATGAAAGAGATGATATGCAGAGACAGCTAACTGAATGTAATCGACACAGGTCGCGTTCTGAACTGAGGGTGACTCAACTTCAAGCTCAACTTGATCAAGCAGTCGATGATATTAGGAATGTGAAACGCTCCTCAGTGGATAAAGAACGCTTAGAGGCGGAAACATCCAGAACCAGTAAGTTGCAGCACTCTCTAGACAGTCTCAAGACAAAGAATATCGATATGCATAGAGAGAACATGTTACTGAGAAATGAGGTAGCCAAACATCAACAGATGTCGACATCTTTAAAGAAGAAAGTTCAACAGGCAAAGAGCCAATGGAAGTCGAGAGAAACAGAATTGACTGCTAGTCATTATGAAGAAATGCAGCAGCTAAGAGATGAGCATGACCAGGCTTTACTGTCAGTGAATAGAAAGTTTGAGAATGAACGGTCCATGAGGCTGAAAACTGAAGAAAATAATGCAGTATTGAAAGCAGAGATTGACAAACAGAAGCTCAAGATGCAAAGTGCTATCGAAGGCTTGGCTAGACAGCTTACGGAGTGATATGGAACTACTCCAGTTGTATCATACATAAAAACATAGAGTTATAACAAACAACACGACAACTATATTTTATATCTTTCTATATTCTATAAACAAAAACAATCTAGTCCAACAGAGTTCCTCTTTTTAAGCATCGGCGGTACTCTTCTCGACGGTCAACATGACAGTTGGCATTGAATCGCCTTGACTCCATGTTTTACCAGCAAAATCTATCCTTCCAGGACTATCCATAGACAACTTAAAGGTCATCTCTCTCGTGTCTGGTTGAATTGCAGAAAGTATATCTACTTCATACATCTTCTTTCTATCATCAATATTAGGCAATTTCTTTGCCTCGAAAGTATCGATTAGAATCGAACCCGAATCTTCTAGTTGAGCATTGAAAGAAACACTTCCTTCTGCCCATGGACCAGCTTGAGGGAGTGCCTCTACCTTCACCTCATATACATCATCGGGATCACCTTCCTTGTGGTGGCTTGTTAAGTATAAGCTCAATGTTGCATCAATTACCTTCTCATCTTGTGCAAATTCAGGAATGTCAAAGCGAACAAATGAGTAGCGTGCCCCATCACCTTCAACACTAAGATGAACTTGTCCTCCCGATGTCGAATCTGGCATGAGCTGTTTCGTAGTGGCCACGGCTGTGGGTCGGAGGAAGACTTCTTCATCCTTTGGCACAACAGGTGCAGCTACTGTTGAGGTAGTTGTTGATGCCATGAGAGTTTCAATTGTGGCATCACAGGCAGCTTCATCAAACTGAACATCCACATCGCAGTACTCGTCACTGTGGTACCAATCGTGATTACAAACACTCTCTTCACAATATAAGAAGTCCGTGAATGGTACAGTGCTAAAGTCAACATACTCTTCTTCGACACAAGGCTCCTTGCACAACATCTTTGGATCTTCCTTGTTACACCAGCATGCCTCAAGTCTAATACTCCAAGCACCAGCATGTGATTCTAAGTCTGAACACTTGGCCGCACACTCTTCTACCGAGGTAACACCATCATCTTCGTCAAACCAACTTAGACTGGTCGTATCGTAACTCTGAGGCCAAGATAACCAACCGGTTTTAGAGTTTAGAATGAACCGGAATCCGTACTCAGTAAGATCAAGATCATCGAATTCGGGGTTGCTGATATCAGATACGGATGCCGAGGTATCAACATCAGTATTTGGAGTGGAGGGAGTCTCTGGTGGTGAGGGTAC
>Ga0214478_100199_pt1 | contig 35122 bp, 26 predicted proteins | sample M1_20Mar14CPVII9_2_FD_178001 | JGI IMG/M metagenome (GOLD analysis project Ga0214478, IMG submission 178001) | Marine eukaryotic communities from Monterey Bay, California, United States - M1_20Mar14CPVII9sort6BwellD7 | ecosystem: Environmental > Aquatic > Marine > Unclassified | place: USA... | reverse complement strand
TGGTGCGACATTTTGTCAAATTAACATAGGAATCAATACAAATTTAGATACCTGGAACATCGAGAGCGTTCTAGCCGAACCCCGATCTTTCAAACACAGAAAGAGACCTAATCTCAGTCCCATAAAATATCCAACTCTTAGCGGGTTAACCCTTTCCCACCTAGGTGCTCACAGGTGCTCATTTTTGACTAAAACACCATATCTAACCTCCTAGACGGCCGATTGCTACCGTTCCAAGCATACCATCCTCCTCTATAGCATCTTGACGACGCGTATACCTAGTTTCATGGTCGAATTCCTCCTATTGGCGGCGTTATTCCATCCGCCCCAAGCCAAGTCAAGCAAAATTGGTGCTCACCAGCGGTATCCTAAAAATGCTGATATTATGCTACTTTGTAGAGGTGGTATGGTATATTTATATGTTGTGTATGAATGATATGAGTTAACCATGCTTTAGATTATACTATAAACTGTTATTTGTGAGCTTTTTGTCCAATATGAAACACTCCATCTCATCCTACAATATCGTTGTAATACCATGCTTTTGTATCACCACTCAAAATCGCCCTCATAACATGATATATCCACCTCCATATCTGACCATCTAAGGCATATCTCCCGGCTGGACCCACTACTTTTCTCTCCCTTATATAGTATATTAATTGATTGTTGTGTTGGTTGTACTCCTATCCCACCTCAATACTTGCCAGTGCCTCCCTTTCCTACCTGCATCCTCCTCCCCCATGAAAAAACTCATTTGACGATAGGTGTTGTATCTAGGCATATTATCTCCGCCATATCATTTATCAGTAGTAATGCCACCATCAGAGATTGTTTATATGATAGTTGTCTATGCATTTGCAGGAGGAGGGCTGCTGATATTGAGTATTGATGGCATAATCATTATTGCTTTGTAGGGTGTAGATGGAGGAGGGTCGGTGTCAACTTTCACAATCTGATGGCCTATATGAGCATGACCATCTACGGCTACTAAAGCCTCTTAACCAGTACTTCCCTCGACATAATGGCCATAGACATCATGTAGATTAATACCATTTATTGTTTTGCGGTGGTATAGGCTGTCTTCTATCCATAGATGATGAGGGTTGTTGTCGATCACATCATCGTCTGCAATTGCAAAAAAAATGCAGCCTAGGAGGAAACTTGTGTAGTAGACCTAGTAGACGACCACCATTGATCTATTGCAATTAGACAATAATAGATTGGTATATTAACTGTTAGATCCTGTGATATGGAGTTGTTGAATAGGCTGCTTGATGAGATATGCGGTGATGATGATGGCGTTGAGTTTGTGGTGGGTGGCTTGCCAAAAAAATGAAAATAGGATACCATAGGTGGGAAAGGGTTAATATATGTTGGACGGAATATATCACTCCAATTGGACTCCATGCTTCGTACAAAGCCAGTACGAAAAGGGAGGTACGGCTTTGCGAAGCAAAGACTCCACGGAAAAATCACAAAACTAGGGCTATGTGAATTTTTTATTATTTTATTGCAACACACAAAATTAGATACCTTTAAAAAATACTACTTTTCGCACATGGCTAATTTCTCTGATTATCTATAATCAAATTTTGGCCTCGCGGGAATAGCCTTACTTAGTAAACGGACAACATTTCACGTACAAATATTGTCTCTCACGTCGGTGCGTAGGGCAACGCCGGATCTCATTCTACCGGATAATCCTTCTAAACTTAAGCTGTCCTATACATATGTAACACATTTTCGGCGTTGGTGGGGCTGGTTCAGTGTGTGTTTGGCCATAAGAAACAGCCTTCTCATCAACAATATTCTGTTGATGTATGTGAATAGTAGTGATTTGTTGATGGTACTGCTGACCACCAGATAGAAGTTTGACCATGGCTGCCTTTATCTATGTGTTGTATATATAGTGATTGAGATATTCTATACATATGAGCAATTCTAATATAGTATAAGACACATAAAACATGCCTCACAACCAGCCCTAATTAGACATGATTAGCAATAATTAGTAGTGATATGTCAGCAAGGCTGCCGGCGCTTAGACGATAGTTACACCATGGCCGCCGTTGTCTATTGATTATTAACATAATAATCGAGGTCCCCTTAATTGGATTGCAATGTTAATACAGTATAACATCTAGTTTAGCTGCCATGCTTTATTACTTCAACATGATGAGCATATGATGGAGACACTATTTGCAATACAATATCTCAGGCTCTACTATACCTACATCCACCAAACCTTCAACCATACTGCTCAATAATACCTCCTAAAGAGTTGTCTATCAGCAATAGTCACCAATCCTACTATAGCCGCCGGTGGAGACGTCGCTATAATAGGGCCTATTGCCGTAGTTGTGCACTAACAAAATTTAGGCAAAATATTACTACGTGGAACTTTTAGATATTTGGAAAGTCGATGTGATTTTTCTGTGGAGTCTTTGCCTTCGGCAAACGGTATCCCTTCCCCGTTTAGTCCGTAAGTAGCAAAGAGTCCAATTGGAGTGGGAATATATACTGAGCGAGCGAGATGATACGAAGAAAGAGTGTGTATATTCCTGAGTTTTAGCAAGGTATGATGTGAAGAAAGATACCCCAAGTCGATGGTTGTGCTGTACTACTATTTACTATTACTATCCCTCTCGATCAACAATCGTCATCCATCAATATATCATGCAGTGGTATACTACTCTATACATATTATTCTTTGCAATATGTTTGTCGATACTACTTATTGAATATAGGTTCGTCAATGAAAAGATAATATCATCTTATCCTACTGCAAACAATAATAATAGAACATCTTATATAATAAAAGAAGAAGCACATAATAATATCATCACATCATCATCATCAACAAATGACATCAACTTTTGGGATAATATAGATTTGAACAACAACAATACTACAAAGTTGAATTGTGGTCGATATAAATGTCTATTCCGTGCCAAGATGAACGAAGACGTAGGATACTTAATCTTTAGTAACCATCATACGCCTGGAACTGGAATTCAATTTGAAACGGAAGCGGAAACATCATACCAAGTTGCAGAGTATATGAAGTCAAACTTTGATATTAAGCATTTATATATAGACAAACCGAAACAGATTAAGATGATATCATTACCAAATAGTTATAACAGCACATTAAAAGGTCGACGGCGTCATAAAAGTCAGAAGAAGAAGAATATGTTTTATGCAAACCAACATGCAATTGTACAAAAGATACAAATAGCTAAAGATCCATGGATAATAATATCATTACCAGAAGGGTATAGAAAACTAAAGTATTTCTATAGAGAGAAGGTATCTATTCGAAGATCGGCATTTACTAATACATTACGAAAAGATACGATTGCAGCTATGAAAGCTTTATCTTCAATACCATTGCTTAGTAATGATTATCAAATTATATTAGATGGGAATGGTAATTTATATCAATTTGATATAGATAGAGTATTCCTTGGTGGGATATATAAGAGTCATCATCATTTCAATAATGCATTTATCAAAATTTATGATCAGTGTATGAAGATGCTTTGTGAGATATTGACTTGGTCTTCTTCTTCACATCATGGCAGGAGTGATGGAAATACTTCAACTTATATCGATGAGAGAAAACAATATAAAAGTGGAGAAGAGATACTATCTGAATATCATTTGAATAAGAATGCAAGCTCATTATCTTCTTGTATTGCTAATGAAGTAGTTGGAAACATGTCGGGTAGAATCGTCGAGCAAAAAGAGGTGACTACTAAGACTGCTATGCAAATGATGATTGATTTAGTAGATATGATTCTACCCAACAATGAGCCACAGCATGAGATAGACAATAATTGTAGTAGATTACCAATATGAATACCATATCAATCAATTAGATTTACAAAACTTTGGTATCCTTAATGAAGTACATAAACCACAATACAAACTAAGTAGAGACTCTCCGTGCTTATCCTGACGATTGATCTCTTCTACTGAGCACACAAAGATAGGAGAGTTGAAATGTTATGCATGTCATGGTTTGAGGAGGCTCTACCCTTACCACCAGACCACACTAAAAGGATAGGATACCACTAAAAAAAATTTGACATTTTGCATTGCAATAATACAATACCATATCATAGCTCTCTATCCAAAGAATATTTAATATCAGAAGCATGAAGAATACTTGAACTTACTGTCTCCTTTGTAAATACAAATGTAAGATAATAGTCGAGTTCAAAGATATTTTGTGTCGTGATATTCTATCTCACAGACAAATCTTTGCCCGAAGGTAACTGTACTATAATTATAATATTAGGAAGTTTAAGTTAGTGTGGTGTATAATTTCAGTATATTATATCATCGGTATAGTTATTCAAAATGAGCGGAGTAGTTCTAAACAACAAACTTGATATCAAGGTTAAAATCCCTGGCTGTATGAAGGTAGATGTTCCTAATGATAACAGTCAATTGGCTACTCCAATAATCCTATCAATCAAAGGAGATAGTAAAGAATTCATGCCAAATGAGGATGTGCCTCTCACATTGATTCAAGATGGTAGAGCCGTATTGCAATCAAGTGGAAGTAGTGAACAAGCAGATGGTAATCAGTTGGCAGCATCTACATTTGATAAGAAAGGATTTTGCTGCCTCTCTCATACAACAAAGGTTACAAAGTGGAATGAGTCATTTCTCAAGGGTATGATATTTGGTAGTCAAATTAGTAGGGTATATGCCCATGAAGTTGAAGATATTATACGCAATATACTTCTACCAAATTATGAAATTATTGAGGTTGATCGTCCTCCAGCTGTGTTGAGACGAGGCCCCGGTTCAAAGAACAAAGATGTTTATGGGTCTGGAGTTCATCAAGACTATGGTGTAACTTTCTTGGATTATACTAATAATGTTGAGATTCAAAAGAAGTGGGAAAGTGAGGAGGTAAAAGGCATGATGGTCATTAATTTCTGGCGCCCAATTGGAGGGTATACTGACGACAATCCAATGATGTACAAGCCATTAGCGCTTTGTGATCCTGCCACTGTTCATATGAGTGATACTGTGCATGTCGGCTACAAAGCAGAGCTATTTGGAGGAGTAAAGGGGAAGACGACGGATCAAATGACTCTAAAAAACAATCCAAATCATAAATGGTATTACTACCCTCGTATGACAGATGATGAAGTGTTAGTGTTTAAGCAGATTGAAGTATGGAAGGATGATTTAGAACCAAGGGAAGAGTTCCCAATTAGAGGATGTTTCCACGCCGCGATTGATGATGTCATTACACCCGAGGACACGGAACCTAGACGCAGCACCGAGTGTCGTGTTTTGGTTTATCTTGGAGAGAAGAAAGATGTACATGATACAAACCCGTGGACCCCGCCTTCATCCAAGCCTGCATGTATCATCTCATGAAAGCTCTGAACAAACTTGTATGAGGTATCATATCTCCTCTTGCACATACTCAAGTAAAAGTAAAACCGTATGCACAGATCAATAACTACTTTGTTTAGCTTTTATCTCTTCTCCTCTAGCAATACAAATCATTATCCTAGACACAATTCAAATGAATCTTCTCCTCTTCAATACTGACACCATGTCTTGGCCGACTTGCTCCCCCGAATCCCAAGCCCCAACACTAGTTGCATGCCACTCGTCCGTGTTTGTAGCCTCACCGGCAAACCAAGCCTTATTCCCAATAGGCTCTCTTAGATTAGATGCGTCTTCACTATATGTACGACCAACTTTATTGAATGAATACGAACCAAGTACATTCTCTTCTTGACCCCATCGTGAAATGAACACATTATCAGGTTGAGTGATTGTTGGCCACATAGATCTGAGATTGATCATGACTTGCTCTAATATCTCTTCATCTGACTGTTCTTCCATTTCTACAGCCTCATCTCCTCCAATCCAGCCAATGAGACACGGCACACCCTTTGCCTTGGCATTATAAAATGTAGTCCACAGGCCTGAGCTTTCATCTTCGGGTGTAATCAACTCAAACCAAGATGTATCCTGTGGCCAAACAGCAGCTTCCTCTTTGTCCCAGTACAAGGTTGCTTTATTGAGTAGTCCAAACCCCATGTTATCAATGGCATCTTGTTTTGAATATGGCAGCTGAGGTGTAAACGATATGGTCTTAGCCTTCAATACCCCCAGAGATACAGTAACAAGAACAGTCTGTGCTCCAACAGTCTTGACTATCCCATCTTCTTCGTATGTTATCATTACCTGATCATCATCTTCATAGTTAATACTGGTAACTTTTGAGTTTAGCTTGATATCAGCATCGATTGTTTCTGCAAAGGATGCAGCTGTATTACCGAAACCAACATTAGGCACAGCCATGTAAAGAGCTTCTGCTGCACATCCTCCCTCTCCGTAGTACATCTCATTCATTGACATCATGTCTGAATCTCCAGCATACTCTGCTTCACTTATCTCTAACAATAAGTTGAACATTTGCTCCTCATCATTCGTATAAGACATATCATTCTCTTCGAGGAATGTCGTGACGGCATCGGCATAACTAACATCCCCAAGTGCCTTTAGCAAGTCTTTCTTAAATGATAGGAATTCAGACCATAGATTAGACTGTATCTTCTGCCCATCCTCTAACAATACTGCTATTTTTGTACCATCTTCCAATACAGTTTGTGTATAGTACAAATCATTACCCAGTAACGGAGCCATGTTCTCATCATTCTCTAATGAGTTAGTAATCAGTCCTACATCGTCCAAATCTGATACCATACTACTGTACTCTGTATACAGCCATTCACAGCCTATATCAGTGGGTATATTATTCGGCATGGTGTTGATAGTCTTCGCTCTTCCGCCAATGTAGTCGTTTGCTTCTAGGATCAATACGGATAATCTAGAGTCTGCTAATACTTGTGCGGCTCGTAACCCACTCCAACCTGATCCAACTACTACTGCATCATATACTTTTGATGGTGTAGGAGGTGAAGAGGGACTTTTGGTTGTTGGTTTCTCAGTAGGATTTGATGTTACTGGTTGTAGAGAAGGTGTATCTGTAATTGGATGTTGAGAAGGTACATCTGTTGGTGATTCAGATATTGAAAGTTGTGATGGATTCAATGTAGGACTATCTGATGTCACAGTAGATGTATCATTATTTGCAAAGAAGAAGGACGATAACGAAGATGCATCGTCAGTATCAATCATTGGAGAAGGTGTCGGCACAATACCGATGCCATCGGATGCGCCTTCCATTTCTAGTGAATCAATATTATTGCTCTGTTGTTTCTCGTCATGATTAGAATCTTTCATAAACATACCAATACAAATAGCACCAAGTATAATTGCAACAATTGATACAACTAATACACCAACTACAATCTTCTTCCGTTGTTTCGATAAATTGGTGGTCGGCATATCATTTGATTTCGTATTGCAATCATCATCATGGAAATCATCTACTTCATTTCCATCGGTATCGAGCTGCCAAGTATCATCAATCGGTTGCTGCTGCTGCATCTTTGATCGTTTAGGCGATGTTAGATATGCTATATGCTCATCGAATTGTGTTGTATTCATCATACTCTTGTGTTACTATCGTACAAAATATTGAGTGTTGGTTATATGATAATCTGGGAATAATTCTTATATGTTTGCATCACCACGTGAAACTTTTCTTTATCGGCTTTATAATATTATGCCCCCTGTCACTGTCCAATGGTGTTGAATATGATTTATGTGGTGCACCATCATTGGCAAGCCGACCAACGATATTGATTTGAATACTATGTACATCTTCTCAGAAATGAAATCGGCAAGAATCGCAGTGGCAAGTGGCAGTCAAATAAAGAATCGCTACTCTATTGCTCATAGGTACAAATCCTCCACATCTTACATATACCCTTATCATAACCATCGCGTCTATCTTCTTCTTAATGGTTTATAATGCTGCGTGCCGCTGGGCTTCAATGATAGAGTGGTCTATCTTCTCTTGGTTATGGTCATGTGACAAAGTCTGAAACCGAGGAAAGAGATTGGAGGTCGGAGGTTTGTTTGATATTGATTGGCACCAAAGCTCTAAGACTTCTCCAAAGCTTGGATATATCATCTTAATGTTATAGTAGAGAGCAATTATCTTCTATGCTGCAGTTGATCATAAGTGTTTTCAACCTCCTTATCATCATTTGCAAAGGACATGCACATACGAATGACATGAACATCATGTCTTCTTTATCAAAGTGTTGTACAAATTCTAGAATGGCATTTGTTGGTATTAGAAATAGAAGGAAAGTTTGCAATGGTGGTACTTATAGCTATACATCATCAATATTGTCATCTACTAGACGGTCATATATACCGATATTGCATAATCATAACCATCTATCTACATCATCTACATTCATAACATCAAATAAAAGTTACATATCAATGAAAATGTCTTCTTCTACTACTGACAATACTCCGTCTATATCTTCGTTGGATTCACTAACAGATGAAGAACGTATAATATACAATGAATTATCAAATCTATCAACTAAAATTCGTATGTTGGATGAAATATACTATGGCGGTGGTGCCTCGACAGTATCAACTACTACTACATTAGACTCTAAAAAAGTAGTAGAAGAAGTTAGTGATGATGAATATGATGCATTGGCACGTCGTGAAGTAGAAATATGCACGACATATCCAAAGTTATTATCTATATTAGAAAAGGAAAGTGGTTTGGGTACTTTGGTTACTAGATTTGGTGGACGGGTTGGCCAGTTTTATACTACTCCTGTCGACGCTGCTGGTGATGATAAGAGTGATAAGAAGAAGAAGAAATCCAAGAAGAAGAAAGGAACAGCAGCCAAAAAGAAGAAGAAACGAATCAAACGATTGCATTTACAAAATTCTCCAATGCAAAGTTTGGATAATGCAATGAATGATGTAGAGGCTGTGAATTGGATAAATCGTATGCAAAAGCTGTTATTGCAATCATCTGATAACAGCGATGATGGTAGAGAAAGTATACAAATCATGGGTGAACCAAAGATTGATGGATTGAGTTTATCACTGCGATATCAACTTCGAGATGTTGACGACGATAATGAGTCATCCAATGCAGTTGGAAATGTAACATACGACTTCATATGGGGTGCTACTCGTGGTGATGGTAAGCAGGGTGAGGATGTTACCGAGGCTGTACAATCTGCATGGATGAACGAGCGTAACTTTACAATACCCCAATCATTTACAATCCCAGGAGATGACAATATGCCTCCACCGAATGTTATTGAAGTTCGAGGAGAAGTAGTATTACCACAGCAGGCATTTGATGAATTTACTACAAATGTTACAAACATCAACAGTACAGCAAACAGCAGCAGCAGTAATAGCAGTAGTACAAAAGTCAAGACATTTTCAAATGCAAGGAATGCAGCATCCGGTATACTCCTTCGATCGAAGGAACCAACATCCAATGAAGAGATTGAGAGTACTAGATTTTTACAATCTCATTTACAATTCTATGCTTATGATATAGTTTCTTCAGAAACAGAGAATGATGACGACTTATCTTCTTCTTGGATGTCAAGTGTCATCGGTGGTAGTGGAAATGAAATGAGAGATTCACTGACTAAGCTTGGGTTTCATGTTCCAACTCCAGTTGTTATGGAAACTCTGGACATATCTCATGATAAGGAATTCAATGAAACTGACATACCTAATCTTTTAGCATATCACAAGAAGATGATGTCAACTCGAGATGCTGAAGGTATTAGTAAACCATCTACCTCCAGTAGTAAGAAAGAGGCAGACTTTCCATATCAAATTGATGGCGTGGTGTACAAATTATCTTCATTCAACGATCGACAAGTCTGCGGATCATCATCACGAACTCCTCGATGGGCAATAGCGCATAAGTTTCCACCCCAAGTGGCTATTACACGTTTAATTGATGTGGATGTTCAAGTTGGAAGGACTGGTGCCTTGACACCGGTTGCTATCTTGGAGCCTATAGATCTCGGTGGTGTTTTAGTTTCAAGAGCAAGCTTGCATAACTTTTACTTTGCAAGATCGTTGTTGATACCAAAAAAGAACACATCTAAAGGTGACGAAGATGTCGCTGATGGAGGTAGTAGTAGTATGAATGTCAAGAAAGGAGTTTCAGTATTGGTTAGTAGAGCAGGAGATGTCATCCCTCAGGTGAAGAAACGAGTATATGAAAGTGATGACGAGGATGTAATATCACACAAAAAGTATGCTAATGAAGTGATAAGCCTTGAAGCCCCACAAACATGCCCTGCTTGTGGTTCTCCAACATCATGTGAGTTCGTTAGTTTACCACCGAAGAAGAGCAAAAGGAAGAAGAAGGGCGACGACACTGAGGTTGAATCGGTAGAATTTACAGCAGATGCAGTTGAGGAGAGTGGACAAGTCTTGAGATGTTCTGGACCTCAACTACTTTGTCAGCCACGGGCTGTGAATGCATTAGCTTATGCGTATTCACGAGCAGGCCTAGATGTGAAGGGATTGTCAAAAGCGAAGCTAAATCATTTGATGGATGAGGGTATCATTCGGTTTCCTTCTGACTTGTTCACCACCTTTGGAAGTAAAGATGGAGAAAACACATCATCGGAAGATCAAAAAGACATGCTCAGAGATATAGCTGAGCTACCTGGATGGGGAGAACAATCAGCTCAGAATGTAGCCGAGTCTGTTCGTTTAGTTGCCTCTGAGGGCGTTGATCTCTCCCGATACATATATGCTCTCGGGATACCAACAATAGGTACTCACGTGTCACAATTGATAGCATCAGCCTATGGTGATGTTGATTCATTCTTAAAGGCACTGGATGAGGCCTCTTTATATACTGATAATATCAATGGTGATGAAGAAGAAGACGAGGAGAACAACAATGAATCAAAACTAATACCATTTGCTACACTCACTGGAGATGATACATCTGAAAAGGTCAAAGGGATAGGCCCTACTGCCATCTCTGCAATGGTCTCATTCTCCAAAGAAGGAGTACTTTTGAAGGCAGCGAATGATTTGGCAAACGTCCTTACCGTCCACAGCGTTGATAATAATACCAATATCACTTCCACAACTAATCAAGGAGGAATCACTGGTAAACAATTGCAATTCAAAGATATGACTGTAGTCTTTACAGGATCTATCCCCGGAATGTCTCGGACGGTAGCTCAGAAAACAGTAAAAGAGTTAGGTGCTAAATCAACACCCAATACGGTTAGTAAATCAACAACACTAGTCGTAGAAGGAGAAAAGGGTGGTAAGAAGGCACGACAAGCAAAAGAGCTTGGAGTACGTGTCATTGATTATACAGAGTTTATGAAGATGATTGAGACTTGAGTAAAGTCTTCAAGAGTATTAACTATAACTAAGCCTGTATGCCTATATCAATACAAAGAGGACTCTGTATCCTCTATGATATTCCCTCCTTAAATCTTTTATGGTAACTGCCATCGCCAAAATTGAGGTCGATACATAGACTTGCATAAAACTAAAGGAACCGTCCTTATTTTGTCAAACCATGATCACCTTCATGGATCTGTCAAACCATGATCACCTAATTCAACTAAGAGGCATATAAATTTATTGAGCAGAAACAGTGCACATCTTGTGTCCATATCTTGTGAAAAACTCAACCACCTCCCTACAATACCACAAATACGCGTTGCAACCAGAGACTATCTCCTCTCTCCACGCACCATCACCTAATACTTTTATATTGTTTCAATCAGTTTTTGAATTTTTGGAGCCGTTATAAGCAACGGTATCATTATACCTTTACCTCAACAACAACACAATAAAACTGCAAAGACGATATCAACACATGACATTAAAGGATTATGCCTCCATACAATATGGACTGCTCATCTCACAGCGATTCCTATTATAACAGCAACAATAATAGTCAACAATCTTCATCATCGACTCCATCGTCACCAGCTAAACAACCGCTACACAAATTGAACAAATCAACATCCAATTGTGAAACACAAAATGAGTTATTGCAATTGGCAGCATTAGAATTAGAATCATTTAGGCGTCCTACATCTTCTGCTAACAGCAGTAACAGCAGTATTAGTAGTCCTCAGCGTAAGGTTAGAAAGCAAAATTCAAGCAATTCACTAAACTCTACAAATTCCAACTCATCCAACGAATCAGTAGATCAAATTGAAGAAACAGAACGGGCCTTCCCACAGGCCTGTCTTCATCTACTACATACACTATCTGGTAATACAAAATGTCATGATTGTTTAGCCCCATCCCCGTCATGGGCAAGTGTATCATATGGTATAACATTATGTTTACAATGTAGCGGGAAACATCGATCACTTGGTGTGAATGTTTCATATGTTAAGAGTTTAACATTGGATAGTTGGAAAAGGACAGAAATACTCTGCATGTTAGAAGGAGGGAATGGACAATTGGATACATTCTTTAGTAGACATGAAATGGGTAGTCCACAAATTGTTGCTACTACAAGGAAAACATTAGATAGTCCTTCCAACGGTAGTAGCAGTAGTCCACCTCGGGGTAGTCCAACAACGAAAAATACAGTGGGTGTATTAGACCGGTATAAAACAAAGGCAGCATCATTCTACCGACAGCATTTAAAATCACACGCTAAAACAATTGCTCGTAAGGATGGTTTATATGAAGGTCGAGATGCCCATCGTAATAAAAAGAAGAGTAGTAGTTCATCAAAGAGTAGTAAAAGAAGGGGAGACAAGAGTAGCAGCAGTAGCAGTGGCGGTGGTGGTAGTAGCAAGGGAAAGACGAAATTATTAGGAGAGAAGATGAAGAAGGGTAATGAGGTTGTTCAGCAGATATTGGAACCTGTGACTGAAGTAGATATTGATAGTTCGTGTGGAAGTCAACGATCTGCCGGTTTCATGTAAACGTAGGTTAAGTGAGGGCCTATTTCTTAAATTAGATTATTAGTGTGCTTTTCAGTGCTTTTAGAATAAGACTCCATATCTTGTTATGAATAACTGATCCCCGCCGTAAGCAATTGCACAGACGAGAGAGATAATTTGATAGGAATTTTTTTCCTTCCCAATTGCCTTGAAAGAAGGTAATTTAGTAAGCATATCAACTCTGTACATGGACTATGTGTGTTATAAATAATACATTAAGTTATTCTTTAGCCCTACATTAGCTGACCATCTATTCCCCAATAAGATTTGGGACACATAATAAATACACAAAAGCTGGTGGGTGGTATCCTACGTACCCCATTCCCAATTGCAACACATAAAAAACACAACCTAAACTAACTATCACACTGCATTCTTATTCTTTTTTGAATTCTTCAAAGTTGATAATTTACACTTCTTTGATATTGATTTAAGAGCCTTTACACCTTTTTTACATATACTTTTAGTAGTACGATATATTTGAACTTCTAACGATGGCAAGTCCTTCTTCTTTTTGTCGCTTTGTTGACTTTTTGGTTTTTGTGGTATACCATTTTTATATACTATTCTTGGTTTTGTTGTTGTATTTGTTGTTGTATTGGTTGTAGTAGTGGAGTTATTGACACTTGGTCTTCTAATATATGCTGACTCGGGCCCGATTATGGCCTGAATACGTGACACCTCACCCACCCTAGAATCTAGTAGCGGTTTCTTCATTGGGTCTTCTTGTACTGATGGCAGTCCTGTAAAGCCTGGATCACTCTGTCTTCTATCAAGTCTACTCGTTGTTGGTGGTGGAGTTGACAACACATCATCGTGAAAAAGAGGAGAGGGGAAATTATTGTTTTTGTTGGTATCATCGGCACTGCTTTTTTGTAGCAATGTGTACTCATCGTTATGATGAGAATCTACTTCGATATATGGTGGCATTGTATATTAATTGTAGTATGATATATTATCATTTATCTCTTGACTGATTCGATTAGTATTCGATTCATCTCTTTTTTCTTCTTTTTTTTGGTCTTGACATGAATCTGTTCATGCTATTGAGAGTATCTCGCCTATGGCCTACTAAACGCCACCAATCGAGATTAAACAGTAGACTCTATCACTATATTGATATGCGGAATATATTGCAATAGATGATTATGATAGATAGGTGATTAATGATTAGTTGCTTGGTGGTGGCCAAGTGACTGGCGAAGCTTTGGCGATTTAGTTGAGCGTTTTACATACCTACCATACTACAATGACTCATTGTTATGATGTTGCAATCGAATGGATTTGCTTGCGCTACTCATAGAATCAATGCAGAGGCACAAAGCAAAAGAGAGGAGAGACAGCAGAAGAAGTATGACGACAATGAATGCCGGCTCTGTGCTTAACACAATTTTGATGCACATCTTGTGTATAATATCTTTCTCATCGGCATACACATCATTTACATCAACAAAAGGGTCGTCGACACTATCAAGAACATTATATTCGACAATAAACAGCAACAATAGTAATGAAAACATAAAGAAACAACCACATATTGTTGTACTCGGAGGAGGATTTGGAGGCATCAACACGGCATTAACACTACCAACACTTCCATGGGCAGAAAATAATATATCGAAGCAACCAAAGATTACACTAATAGATAAATCAGAACGATTTGTCTTCTTACCATTATTATATGAATTATGTGTAGATGATGCAAGTGTTAATGAGGTGGCGCCGACATTTAAATCATTGATTGAAGAGAATGGTGGAGTAACCTATCCTGGCTTAATTGCTTCTTTGGGGAGTGGTTTACCTGATTTGTCCTCTGCATTGCAACTATTTACATCTAGAAAACAAGATAAAGAAGATAATGATACTGATGATGAAACTGACATTTCATTTGTTCAAGCACAAGTAGAAGGAATTGATGTTAATACGCAGCAAGTAGTCATTTCAAAGTCATCTAATGGTAATAACAGCATTGAAAGTATCGTCTACGATGCATTGATAATTGCAACAGGATCAGAAATATCATTAGATGCTATACCCGGCGCTTCACAATATGCATTACCATTCTATACAGTTGATCAAGCATTTGAACTAAAGAGACGTTTGAAACTTTTGGATACATATTTACAACAGCAAAGTGACGATGAGAAGAAGCAGCAACCGCCTGTCAATATTGTAGTTGTTGGTGGAGGGTATGCTGGTGTTGAGTTAGCAACAAACTTAGTAGATCGATTTGGTTCCGATGCTGCCAAGAATGATGGTTCAGTCAATGTATCTCTTGTACATCGTGGAGAGCAAGTGCTAGAGTATGCCACTGAGCATAATAGAAAAGCCGGCACTGACAGATTGAACGAAGTCGGTGTCAATGTCATGACATCTACAAGTGTTGTAGAAGTGTTACCTTGTAATGAAGATGTAGATGATGGCAATGATATGATGCCAGTTTCTCTAAAGAATGAGCAGTGTATACTCAAAGTCACCACAAAGTCCGAGGACGGCGCTGATGTAGAAGAGCTACTACCAACTACGCTCCTTCTCTGGACTGCAGGTGCTACACCAACTTCAATTCAAAACAAGGGGATACGAAACTCTATACTTCCTCGTGATGCAATGGGACGTATCCTATCGTCACCAACATTGAATGTTCCAGATTATCCAAATATATTTGCTATTGGTGATTGTAGTAGACCTAAGAAGATACCATATCCTGGTACGGCTCAAGTTGCTATTCAGCAAGCCACTGTTGCCGCTTACAATGTCTATGCTACCTTGAGTGGCGATAGTAGTAGCAGTAGAGTAGGCAGTGAACAAAGATCAAAGCTATTACCATTCAAATACCTAAACCTTGGAGAGATGATGACATTAGGTAGTGATGATGCAACAATATCTACATTGGGTGGATTAGTTGAACTAAGTGGCCCTACAGCTAGTTGGTTACGACGATGGATATATGCCTTTAGAATGCCCACTCCTAAACAAGGTGTGGTTGCAGCGATGGATTCAACAGGGAGAAAGTTAGCCCGTGGCGCAGCTGGAAGACGACGAAGGAAGTCAAAACCTGTTGATTGGAAATAGAATATTACTATACTATAAATAATACAAAACTTAGCAATCACGAGATAATAGATATGTAGTTTGAAATGATTTGTAAAGAGATACTAACTAACATCTATATATCAATATCAGAGCCCAAGAGAAGTCACAAGGATCATATTTTCAATCTGTAGCAAAAGTCATTGTTGAATGTTCTACCACGGATGTCATTCAATGAATCCAATGATGTTTTCTCTCTAGCTCAATCGCATATCACATCTCTATGCTCTGTATCATACTTCCTACTCCAAAGCCTCTACTACCAATTTGCCAATATCATCCATATCGGTCTCCCTCAGTGCTTTGAATGGACGTTTCATACTCAATAATTCCAAGATAGGTTCATCTACACCCTCCACACGAACAACAAAGTTGCCCCGTCCTGGTTTTACTTTATTGGTTTCTACAGAAGCATCACAACCATTCTCAGAGAGGTACGACGATATTTTGGCCGCACTTCTCTTGAATATACCTCACTAATATACATCACAAGATAAACAGAGGAAAAGGTATTAGTTGAAGAGACCAAGGGTTAGATAATAACATCAAAAGTAAAAAGATAAGAAAAGTATTATATAGAGTCCAAGGGTTAGATATAATATGTATAGAGTCGTAAAGAGGAAGCTGACGCAGATGAACACATCATAAACCACATAATTATCTTACTTGTTTGCAGGCTTCAATCGATACAACTGCACCCGCCGATGACGCTGCCTTTTTCTTCGGTGATACAGACTTCTTTGATGGCTTTGCCTTTGTACCAGTGGCCTTCTTGGCCTTGCCAGAGGAGCTTCGAGTTGTCTTCGCCATGATAGAACTCAAATCTTTGCAAATGACTAAAAAATGCCAAATGTCGCAAGACCACCACCAATTGTATTCGTGTACTTTCTTCACCTCAATACCTATTGCTTGCTCAATATTGACAATTAAAACAACGATCACGTTGCACTGTCATGGAGTATCGGGGTTGAAATGGATTGTGATCTGTGTCATTTATTGAATGCTGCCAACCACTCTCACTCTCAACTCTCATAAAATATAAAATAAACCTGATGACTGATGTTTGCTCTCGACTTCTGGTAGAAGTAATACCTCCTCTTTGCAACTCAATAATATGCCATCATCTAAACATTGGAACATACACTCATCATGGTCAAAGGCTGGTATCGGTACAAGTATAGTATTAGAACTCAAAAAGCCGCCAACCACATCATCAACATCTAATGCTCAACCAAAGAAATCAAAAAGTAGTCCACGGATAGCATTTGATATAGGCTGTACGCCATGCTTTGATGATAGTATACCCGCCAAGTATATATTCATTAGTCATGGACATATAGATCATGTTGGGGCGTTGTTTAGTCATGCTCGTGCTCATTCTGTTAGTTATGGTGGGTGAGTTAATCAATCTCTCTCGTCTTTTCTGGTAAATTGTTTGTAGTAGTAGTGTAGTGCTGTTTCTTTGCCTAACTTTTAAGTTGAATATCCATCGTCTGTTTCTATATCAATACAACTATACATATCATTTCGCTGTTATAACAGAGCAGCACCAACATACTTTGTACCAGCACAGTTAGTACCACAGATTAAACAATGTCGAGAGACAATTTCTAATCTAGATGCAATGAATATACAACAACAACAAACTAAGGATGGAGGTGAATGTAGTGATAATGGAAATAGTAGAAGAGAAAGTTTAATCAATATAAACTTAGTTGCCGTACATCCTGGTGATGAGATTGAATTGAAGGGTATTAATTATGGTTCCAAAACTAGGTGAGAGATAGATAGAGTGTGTGTGTATAATGTGATGAGACGTTTATTTTACAACCAAAATCTCATTCTGATACGTCATTTGTGATACTTGACATCAGCTTCTTCATGAGAGCATTCAAAGTAGATCACGCAGGTCATCCAGCATTAGGATATATCATTGGTTCACGCACCACGTCTGGTCTGAAAGCAGAGTGTCAAAAACTAAATGGTAAAGAACTAAAAGAACTGGTCAAATCGGGTATATCAATTAAAGAACCTCCCATTGAAAAGATTGAAGTTGGTTATACTGGCGATACTTGTGCTAATGGATTAATGAAACAGATACCAACAACTGCTACTGATGATGAAACAACAACAGGATTTGATATTGGACAAATGTTCCAAGCTGAGGTACTGTTATGTGAACTTACATTCTTGGATTCATCCGAGGGTGAAGAACAGAGAATCAAGGCTAGACAACGCGGTCATTTACATATCAATGATTTAGAGGCTATATTCTCAAGTCATAACCAGTTGGGAGACGATGATGCATCAAATAGTACCACCATCACATATCCAAAGAGCATCGTCTTTTATCATCTTAGTGCCAAGTATCGTCCTGCCAAACGAGCAATGGATTACATTACCGAGGGACTGCCACAACAACTTATTGATAGATGTCATGTTGCTATAACATCCATGCTGACACAAGAAGAACAAGCATGTGACTTTTCTATATCCAAACCCAATGGATGTGTTTCGTTAAAAGAGTATCTATCGTGGAAAGACGCTGTCGACAATGCCATAAGCTAATAGGGCATAGAAGAATACGTGATCAACAAAGTGATAAGAGATTGTCACATTATCTTATTACAATCATGCTTGGGCTTTCTGTGTCTGACTATCCTGTTGTGTACAACAAGTAAAACCAAGATCGAAGATGATAATAACAACCAATGCCTCGTCATGTGCTGAATCAGTAAGGCGTCACTACTATGCCAAGTTGAGCCTCTCAAATGCTTGAAGTATCTCGTCTTTCTATCAGAGTACAACTCGGGAGAGATTACGAGTATATCTTTCTGCTGCTCTGCTAAAAGTCTATTGTATACAAGAGATATAAACATTGGACCCGTGCTGTACATGACGGTCAAGTACGGCGTTCCTTGCCACTTGTTTTTGCTAGGAAGAGCTTCCATTACCTCCTTAAAGAATGGGCTTCTTTTTGATGCAAACATCACGTCATTCGAGAAGCCAAACGGCTGTGTTTGGGGGAGCATTGCTGTCTTGTTTAAGTGTGACATTGTATTGACGAGGGCGGTCAAATCTCTGTTTGATTTGCACCCAATGTCCAAGTCAAGATATACTCCACCAAAGTGGTAGAGAATGAAGTACCGCGCTGCATCAACTCGTTGGATATTGTAGGGGTACGATTCATAAACAGGCAGGAAGGAAGGGTACTCTTTCTTTATAAAGGAAAGAAGACTCTCGTCTGTCCACAGAATAGTTGTCCAGTTCTTCTCGTGGTAGATTTTTTGGCAGTGCGCAAATGCCGTCGTCCAATTCGTTGGCAAGTCGTTGTTGTTATTGTCAATAATTGAATCATCTCTCCACATGCGATGCATAATTAGTGGTACGTTTGTGGTATTTGCTGTATCTCGTTGAATGACTGCTGTCGTCAAGTTGAGTATGTTGTAACTACTGCTACCTATCCGATAGAGATTAAGTGTTGCAATTAGCTCACGACCGAAGAAGAAACCCCAATAGAATGTGAAAAGGAGACTAACAACAATGATCCACACTTTCATTTTCATTGTGTTTGCTGATACTGTCTAATCAGAAGTCATTATTAGCCACGAGTTATAATAATAAACTAAAGCAAACCTATTTTAAGAGGGTACTAAACATCTCTTATTGTTTTAGCACTTTCCGATTTCGGTATCCTTTTTTAAGTTATTTTCATTTATAGTTGAAGAATTGGGTCTTGAGCAAGCCTTTAATACCTACCATTTATGCATACTATCCATAGCCTACGACCATGCCAGCCATTAAAATAATTTGTAATCTCACCACTGCACCGCTTGCTAGTGATGATATGGTACGACAATTTACACGTCCGATCATTCTTCTTCTTTTTTTCTAACATTTTTGTGTGGCACTTGTACTTCATATATTATATACTCACACCACCTCTATGCTTCCTTCATATGGTACTCTTTGAGTAGCATATTGCAGTTATAATTTTGGGCTTTTATAGATTTATACAGTTCATGTAAGTTATAGCCATGCATATCAATAAATCGCATTGCCCAATCTTCTCACATATCTATAATAATACTATATATTTACTATATTACAGATGTATTGCCCCCCTACTTATAGCATATTTAGGATCCTCGATAAATGGTTCGGATTATTATATTAACGGAGTACCACACTGGTGTACGCAAACCCAAGACGTCATAGATGAATTTTATACACAAACAGAAGAGAGAGGAGGCATAGTTCCTATATTTAAATCAGATTATGTTAAAATTACCTACAGTCAAGACCCGTTTATATCATCGTTCTTGGCCCCCGCTCTTGGTCTTTTCATTGTGGATGTTGCATGGTTAGTTATGGTTTGGGCAAGTAGCTCTGTTGGTACCCCTACTGAACCTTATGGAAGAGACAGGTACATCCGCAATCTATTGAAATTCAAGATGTTCTTCAGCAACCTTTACCCCATAATATTAGTTTCATTGGGAATTACTTATGTCCACACGATAAGAGCAAACAATTATGGTTGTGGGGAAGATGGTGAAGTAATACCAGGTGAGAGTCGTGATGATACGCCCCTTTATGGACTATTCTGTGTTTTCCTTGTCTTGGTTGCAATAGAGCTTTTGGTATGGCCTGCAATACTAATGAACAAAATTACAAAGGCATTAAAGTTCAGACGGAATCGGACCGAACAAAAGGCCTTCCGATTCGAATTAAAGTTTGGATGTTTATTGAAATTAATGTCATGTTGCTTTGGGAAGAAGATGCATGTGTTGAAATACCATGGAGAGTTGAAAAACAAAGGAGAACTTAAAGATTTTGCAAGTCATATAATGTGTTTATTGAACAATGAGACTAAGATGGGCTTGGTTTTATCAGACATGTATTTCGGCTTTAAAATGCTCTCACGAGTACAAGGAGAAAGGAAAGTTAGAGCGATTAAGAAATTGGCAAAGAAGAACAAAAGTCTTCTACAACGGTTGACTGGGGGTATTAATGACAATAATGAGCAAGAAAGTATTAACGAGTCTTCCGATCAGAAATGTGGTAGTATGATTGAGAATGAAGAACCAAAACAACAACTCCTGAGACGACGACGCTCTTCGATAATGGTTTTACAACTAAAAGAGGATACGGAATCATATGAACTATGTGAGCGTGAGATACTTAATGCCTCAGTCAAGTCAGATATCCACACAATGTCAGATGGGGCCATTTTCATTGATTATGCAAGGTGTGTATATCTTGCTATAATGAATTGTGTAGTTACCAAGTTCAGAGAAGAAGGTTATACTGAGGAAGACAACGTATTCCGCGATTCAATAATAACCAAGGAAGAAGAATGCCTTGGTTTCACTAGAGATTTAGATACCTTATTCGAGGATACATTTAGACTGACTACCATTGGGTTGGGTCATGCAAGTCTATGCTATAGTAACTTTGTTAATGGGATTGCACCGACACCTTACTCCATTCTAGTTGATCACGAGCGGAAGGCTGTTGTCATTACCATCAGAGGGACCTTGTCAATTGAGGACCTAGTCGTTGATGTACAATTTGTGCCCGAATCTTTAGACAAAGTCGGGACGATTTGTGGATTTGATGGTACTTCACATTATTGTCATAAAGGTAAGTGTACGGTGTGTTTGTCAAGTGTAGCAGTTACAAATAAAAGTCATACCGCTTATAATCTTCTTCACCAACAGGGATCTTGGTCAGGTGCAAATGGATGTACAATGATATCAAAAAGTGAGTGAGAAGTCTTCTGTGATAATACACATCATAATAATTCTCTAATCTTTTATACTCATGTGAAACACCTTGCTGCTCATAAAACAGAACACGGGTAATCAAGACTCTCTTCTCTAAGTCAAGTCCATATAAGGATTACGATTTGGTTGTCTGGAAAGTCCGCGATAGTATTTTTTTGTTATATAATTTCGTGTGTTCAATATTAAGTCTCGGTCATTTGGCTGCTCATTTCAGCTTGGCTTGCCTTGGTTTGCTTTTGCAAGACAGGTATACTAACAGAAGTCACTATCTCCTCTCTTTACCTTCATAAACTGTGAAACGCGCATCCTCCAGTGGGCATTCTCTTGGAGCGGGTTGTGCGTCTGTTCTATCTTTAATGCTCAGACCTTCATTCCCATCATTGCAATGTTTTGCATATGAGGTGAGCAAAATAATGTTTTATGCAGTGATACATTTCCGAATCGCTTATCAACTCTTCATCCTATAACAGCCTCCAGGAGCTATTTTCAATGAAGAACTATCAAACCATTGTTCTCAATTTGTCACATCATTTGTGAGGCATGATGATTTCAGTAAGTTAGCCTCCATTGGTTGATCTTCAGTCATGAACATACCCCTAAACTCTTTCATAAACTCTCTTATACATACAAAGTCCCAAGGCTATCCTATAACAACTTTGAGGCACTTCGGAATGAGTTTTTCACAACCTTTCAGAGGATTAAAGTGCCAAAGATCAAGGTAAGCTCAAGATTAGAGACGATTGTAATTGGATCATCTGACAACTGTGGGTGTTTACTAACATCTCTTCTTCTTCGTCAGCTTTTCTTTCACTTGAGAACACCTTACTCGGACAGATTTGCTGCCGCCCGTAATGCTCAAGTCTTGAGAGCTCAGGGAGATATACCTCTCGACACCGAATTCAGTCAACAGCTTGAAAAGTTGAGGGCTGAACGGGCAGATAAGAACACAAAGAAGTCCATGAAGCCATTATTTATACCTGGTAAGATCATTCACCTGGTTGATACTAGCGGTGTTGAGAATAAAGGAACATATGTACCATATTGGGCATCAAGAGATGAGTTCAATCAGATCGAGATTTCTAAGGTAAGCAGAAGTTAATTGTGCACAATGGTCACAACACACCCTTTGATTTGGGCATTTGGTTCTGATTTCGCAAAAAAGTGTTATGAATGTGTAATCGTGTGGTTTTGGTTGAGTTGAAAGGTGCATATGATATGGTTTTGCAATTTCACTAACAAAAGCTAACCTCCCTACCTCCCTCTCTTCTTGGATATGCTTGTGCCCATTGCGTGGAATTAACTTCTGATTCCCTAAGCGAATGTATTCTGATCACGACGTACACTCCCTGGTAGATATTCTCAAAGATATTGAATTAGGAGGAACTAATACTGCATCTCTGGCCTTTCATGACAAGTCAATGATGATTATGCAAGATGGTGACGACGATACCGCTGAAGCAGATATAACCTTGTTCTCTTGCTGTTCAAACCCATATGGGAAGCTACCGATGTTATTGGCCTTATGTACATTGGTTGCTCAATCCCTTTTGAATTCTTCTGCTGGTTGTGAATTCCTTAAATCTTCTGGTCCTTCACCACGACCCGATTATTACGACGGATTGGTCAATATGACATGGGGGTAAGGTCTGTTATTCTCTTCATTTGTCACAAGGATCAAAAACTTACATTCATTTGCTCCTCTCTTACAGCCTCTATGAGTATTCACTTTTGAACTGTGTCAATGTCGATAACTCAACTGGAATATGTACAATCTATAGTGATGGATGTGTATCGTATCCACCAAGATGGCCTTTTACCGCAGCAATGACTTCTGCACGAGTATTCAGTACAATGGGAGGTATCTTGATTGGTATTGTGCTTGTCATGCTTCTCGTGGCAATGTGCTTTATCATTAAGCAACGGACATGGCTGATAATTACAGTGATGCTTTTATTGACGATTTTATTTGAAGGGTTGGTGTTTATAATGAAACTTGAATTCTATTGGTGCTCAGAACCAGAGATTACATGTCATCTTGGGAATGATGCGTATCAGACCATAGCGGGTTGTTGCTTCAACTTTGTCATAGCTGTTGGAACTGGATACCTTGCAAGAGTTGGGAAGAGATATGAGGATAATGCTTATGACATGAGAACACCCTTCCGTCGTTTTAAGGATAGGATTAGGGGATTTTCGGAAGCATAGTGTGAAGCATTAGATATTCTGTACTACAATACCCTAACATAAAGAACAGTACTCTAGCTTTTAGGCATGGAAGAAGGCATGCATCGGCATGTTTGTTACATGATAGGCAAACGATGTATCGTTAAATCGCCAAATATCTATTAGGAAATTAACGCTCTTCCTTTGGTAAGTACCATACCTCTAGGTGAACTAAGAGTACCATCACTAATGTTATCACCATGAGTATTACCATACGTCATTATTATACTTCTCAATATATTATACTACAGGGTCAACGGCGGCTGATATCTGCGTCGGCGGCAGCTTCATTGCAACATAACTTATGCACCAACCACGGATGTCCTCAACAACCATCATTATCTCGATACCACTCATCCGACTCTTCTTCTAGTAATGGCAAGCAGCTATCAAAGAAGGATAGTACCGCAACAAGTAGTAATCAAATAACTCATGATAAACAGACATACAAGAAGAGGAGACGCAAACGATCATCCTCAAGTAGCTATTCACTATTGCAGCAGCAATACAAACAACTACCACAAACCACAAATGAAAATCGTATACTAACACGAAGAGAACTGATACGTCTATCACCAAAACAACGTACCATATATCATGCAAAACGGTTACAGCAGTATAAAGATTCACAATCCTATTTAGATCAGGCCCGTACTAATGTCAGATCTAACATCAAATTCCTAAGTGAAACAGCGGACACAAACTTTAAGAAGAATATATCAACTATAAAAAGATTGTTTGGTGAAGAGGTAGACTCGGTTATTGCTGAACAGCCAAAGATATCTACTACTAAGAGTGCTAAACGGCAGCAAAAGCTAAAGAGCAAGAAGGAAGAAGAAGAATCTTTAACAAATGGTATAGATTGGGAACGTGCACCAACTGAAATCAAAGCAAACTTCCAATCCAACATTGCATCATTACAAAATTGGTTACATCAAGTAAGTGATGGTAAAATCCCATCATCAACATACATCAACTCATCATCAACATCAGTAGAACACCCCACGGGAAGTGTAGCAAATCGTATATCAAAATTTCATCAACTAAAACAATCAAATGAATTAGTTATGGATAATACATGGATATTTAAGAATATACTATTGGCATTATTACCTGGGACGTTATTTCATTTATACTTTCAATCATTACAAGGTGAAATGAGAGAGTATTATGATAGAGTTGAACAAGATGAGAGGGATAAGATTCTTGGTTATAGAGAAGAGGCTGGTGTGGTGGATGCTAGTCGTAGTGATGACAAATCATCTTCTTCAAATTTAGGTAATGATAATATTAGTAGTGAAGAGAATGATAGTAGTGACAAAACGGTTTTATTATCTGCATTCAGTATCACAGAAGGTGAAAACACTTGGGAGAAACTCAAGATTGTAGTGTCTGACTTGTTTCTTGGTGGAGTAGAAGAAAAGATTAGTCGGCATAGAAGTAGGCAGCAGAAACAGGAGAATGGAGAACAAGATGATGCGGCTGTTGAAACATCCAGCCAAAATACTTCATCAGGGATGTCCAGTGATGTACCTGAGAATAATTCTTCATTGCCTGCCGACACTTCATCAACTACTCCGAATAAAGATTTAGACCCTACCATACAACTACTGCTTCATCGTATCGAAGCACTTGAACAACAATTAGGCACAACATCCAACTCGATCAAATTAAAGGAAGATTTACATAAGAAACAAGAACAGCAGGAGCAACGTCAAAAGGAACATCAATTGAAGCGTAGAATAGAACGATTACGACAATCGCCAATACAGAACCGTAGAGAAGACAAGCTTGAGGCTGAATGGCGTGAAGAGGAGGCTAATAAGGAGAAAATGAGTAAGGTACACATACAAGGTGAAGATGATGAGAGTGGTAGTAGCGGTAGTAATAGTAGCAGTAGCAGCAGTTTCTCTCTTTGGGATGTGATGAACTTTACAAAGTCTATCATAGAACCACATATTGAGTCAATACGGGCATCATTGAATCAAAAGATAAAGGAAGTCTTTGATACATTTGATCCGCCAAGTAAAGATGAAAGTGGCGAAGCTTCTGTTGATGATGAACAAGATGCTTCTAATATCATCTCATCTTCTGACTCTGTCCTTGACTCAACTGAGCAACCAAGAGAAGCTGATGTGATATCAACTGTAGTTTCGGCAGATGCGTCTGATCTCGCTAATACCGACTCAACAACATCTAAGAATGAGATACAACAAGGAAGTAACCCTAGTACTAGTACTACTAGTGGTGGTCGTCTTAGACGCTGGATTGGTAAGTGGCGACGCCCGACACCAGACATATGAGTAGACCTGGAGTTAAACTTTATTAGAACTAGGTCTCAATAACAAGTGCATATCTTGTGTTATGCATACTTTATGTTCAATTGGGAGTCTTTAATAATTGGGAAAGACATATTTTGAGTTAGTCGTTAGTTCCTCGCGATATGATAATTCAGTACCAATAGTATGGATGATTTATGTTTTTATTAGTACAACAGAGAGATATCATTACTACATAGTAGGAAAGAAGCCTGCAGCTCCGAAAAATAATATATTTCTCATAAAATAGTAGAAAAATACCTAAACACATTATGTGTCTCAGCAACTTAGGATGATGACGATGAGCTATTATCAGGATAATAGATGGGATTATATATCGATAGAGCCGAATAAGATGCACAAAAGCAGGTAATAAATACTCTCAACTACCTGTAATCAGTCAACAACACCATGGATGCAACAACATTAGACGACGACAACTACACTTCAACATCATGCAAACCATTTGCAACAACAACAACAACAACAAATGATGATATAGATCAGTCTATCCTGGCTACTTCCCAATATGAAGAGACTACCGCTTTGCAACAATTGAAACAAAAGTTAGAGAGTACCCCACCCGATGCGAAATCATCTCTCATGCATGCTCAGAAAGTTACGGATATAATAAACGATGATCATTTACTTGGTTTCTTATATGCAGAGAATTTTAACGTTGATGTGAGTTTACAAGTTGATATTATCCAGCTCTTTTGTGTGCTGAAAATCCAGTTTCCCTTTTGTCTGATACATTGTTGCTCTTCGTTCTCCCACAGCTTGCTTTGAAACGACTCATACGTTATTGGAAACGCCGTCACAAGGTATTTGGTGATAAATATACACTACCCCTTACATTATATGGTATGTATGTAATATGTGTAGTATGTGATGGATGAGAGAATTTTTGTGCATATCATATGCACTAACTTTTCTATATTCTCTCTCAATGTGATGATGATAACATATATTATACAGGTGCCATGAAAGATAATGAAGAGTTTATAAGAAGAGGATTTCTAGTGCTATTACCAGTACCTGATGACCAAGATAGACTTATTATTTACGGCCGGCCGTCGTTGATCGACCGGCAGAGTAATGATGATCTAGTAGATGAAGTTATCCAAGGTAAGTAGAACTTAATTGTGTGGTCACTGACCACCCGTTGATTTGGACATTTGGTCTGATTGTGAAACCAAGATATGAATGTGTAATCGTGTGGTTGTGGTTGAATTGAATTGTGCATATGATATGGTTTTGCAATTCCATTAACAAATACTAACCCCCCTACCTCCCTCTCTTCTTGGATATGCTTGTGCCCATTGCGTGGAATTAACTTCTGATTCCCCAAGTGTGGTGGTATTTGGTACATGTTGCTATGCAGTACCCTAGAGCTAGAAAGGTGAGTTTGGAATGGAAGTACTCTGTCGACTTGTGCTATATTAATATGGTTTGAATGAATGTCTTACCACAATTGCAACAGAATGGGTATATATTCATTTCCAACATTAAAGGCATGAGCCTCCGTAACTTTCATCCAAAGGTGGCATTAGCAATCGCCAAAGGAGATCGGGATTTCCCAATTCTTCGGAAAGGAGTACATGCTTGTTATCCAAATTATGTGATGAAGTTTGTATCATCACCAATGAGAGCAGTATTATCCTTAAGGGAACGTCAAATACTCACTCTTCATAGTGGGACAAGTGATGAAGTTCTTGCAAGTCTTGCAAAGCATTCAATTCCCAGCACAGCCCTCCCCACTGCCATGGGGGGAGAACTTGATATATCTCTAGAATCATTTGTTTTAGCAAGGCTAACAATTGAAGGGGAAGGCGTGGATAGTGACACCAGTTTAGATGGAAACACAACAGACGTCAGTAAAGAGCAAAGTGGTGATGAGGGTATTAACAGTTTCAAGTTTGATCCCATGATGGTTGCATTAGATCCACAAGTTGCGAGTATTTCACAATCTGCCAGTCCACAAATTAGAGCACCAGAGGAGAATTGCACTGCTATGAGTAAAGAACCAATCAAGATAAAGTACAAAAGTCATCCTGGTAGACATGGCGATGAAAGAATGAACAAGGCTGTCAAAGCAAGACAAAAGGATCCTAAAATGTCCTTGATTGCGGCATTGTTACATGGGGGCTTTATCTTTCCCCAACTATATACACCTGGACTTAAAACGAGTCAAGTTAAAGATACTGAGGGTGTAACTGTCTACCAAAGAAAGAACCAACTGAATCGAAGACTAAGAGAAGAGAGGAATCGGAAGTCTAAATCTTAATCAGCTTTATATTATAAGTGTCGGTGGTACTCAATGTGGCAGTAGAAGTTAATATGTACAGGCATCATTATATGTGTTTCCATTCTACACTTCTTGTAATCTAAAGTAACTCAGCCAAGACTTGTCGTGTGTGGATAAGGATTTTAGATTCTATAAGAGGGTTAACATTACAGATTGAAGTTAAAGTCTTGATTTCATAAGTAAATGCTGTCGCTACAGACACAGTTTCATTATCATTACGACTATCTCTGGTAGAGTGAGCCATTTCTCAAGTTGAAGAGCATGAGCAGATGCAAGAGGAACAACCAACAAACAAAACATGATAGCCGCACCTACACATTACACAATAGGAAAAGCAAACTATCTCTTTGATGTCAATCATCAATACAAGGTCGAATCAGATCCACAAGTACTTGGTAAAGATTAGTATTAGTAGTGAGACACGAAGACGAAGAGCACCAACGCCGAGCATGTCTAAATCATCATTCCCATTCAAACTTTACGATGTTCTTGAAGCAGCTGAATACTCTCGAGCTATCAGCTGGATGCCCGATGGCAGATCATTCACAGTATATGATGATGATATATTTGTTGAGCATGTACTACCAAAGTTCAGTAAGGCAACGAAGCTGAGGTCATTCCATCGTCAACTCAATCTGTGGGCTTTTAATAGAGGCCAAGAAGATAGTTCAACATGGTACCATCCTTTATTCATAAGAGGCCGACCTGAGTTACTTTCTAATATCATACGCGTCTCGAAATCATCTCTAAGAGCCGATACTACATTTGAAGTGGGCCAAAGTAGCCAAGAGAGTAATCGTGTCGATCATAATAATAATGACCAGGGCGAGAGGCAATCAGGTGACAATGATGGAGTCATCAACACTGCTGCTACTCGTACTAACGACTTCCCATACAACAGAGAAGAGGCGGCTATATCTTTATCAATACAAGCTTGTAGTAGTACTAGTAGTCGAGCCCGAGCGATGGCGATGGCAATAGATAGAGGTCTATCGCATCAGTATCAGTATCAGTCACAACATAATGCAGTCAACTCATTCCTGAGTATCAATAACGCATATGAGAGCAGTACACTCGAGACGATCACTTCTTCACAGCCACAACAGCCACCGACAGAGTCCACAGTTGGTACTGATTCTTCAGCCATACGCGTCCCTGGAGGTCAAAGTAGAGTACAATATCCAACTCTTCAAGATCGGCAGGGAAATCCTCCCATTGAAGAAGGAGAAGCCCCTGACGATGAATTTAGTACATTCATAGGCAAGAATATTCATCCTACATAGTTTCGACAGTGTCCATTGATAAGAATCACAAGCCACAATATAATGTATATGAGCAAGACAAACACCTATGCAGGAAATTTTGATAAGAATAGTTACACATAGATCATGTCTTTTCAATTTTATGTCTTTAAATACACTCAACTATCATCTAGAGTATTCGAACAGCGTACTTGAAGAGGAATGGTGTAACAGGTTATCTAAATAAGGTGGCTGAAGTATGATCGAGGATAGAGAAGCTCATAGCTCAAATTATAATCGAGGCTGGGAAGAAGTAGATAAGAACATATATCCAATATCCATGAGACAACGATTAGCTTTTATATCTAAGTAATATAACTTCAATAACATATCGATATTGAGTTATTTATAAACCTTATCAACCCGACAGTCATCCGCCCCTCATATCTTGTTGGATTCTTCGATATCTCTTGAGAACAGACACATTGATAATGTAACTTGTGAATCGTTTTACTGAAGAAAAAAGTCAGTCCATATGATGTGAAAGTACAGGTTTCAATATAGTTTTAAACTCATCATACCCAATAACTCCATTATGATTTGTATCAAACTGATTAATCATTGACTGTAACATTTCATCATTAATACCATCATCATCACTATCATGCTGCTCAGCAACTTCTGTATACACTCTCCTTAAATCATTCAATGTTATATAACCTTTGTTATTGCAATCAAATGATTGGAAATATGTTTGTATTTCATCTTCTATACTTCTACTTCTGTTTGCAGTATATCCTTTAGTTACTAAGATTTGTATTGCCAATTGTAAATCAATTCTAGTATTAACTGATGCACCTTGCTTTTGGCGGTTATGATTGGTATCCTCATCGGACAACAATATATCATCAAGTATATTAATAATATCACTCTGTGTCATTCGATAACCAAGTGAATGTATCATAAGTTCAAATGTTGGTATATCTACATATCCAGATAGGTTAGGATCAAAGAGTTGAAATATCGTTTCAATTTCTTTAAATTGTTGTTTGGATAATTGTGTGAAGGGAGACTGTTGCAGCGGTTGTTGCAGACGGGTAGCACGAGGAGCTGTAGATGGAGTTTGGACACCGACTTGTTCCATTTCTAGAGATACTTCGTTTGCAGTAGGAGGTGGAGAGAAGGACACCATGATTCGGAGAAGGATGAATGAGTAAGTAATGAGTAATGAGTAATGAGCAATGGCATGGCTTACGGCTTAGCTACTCTATGCCTGGCCTACATAGCAGAGAGGGAACTACATCACATCAATACTTTCGTATACCAAGGATAAAGAGAGCATATCAGTGTTTAACTCTGTTTCAATTGATAAAAGTGTCGTGATCTGAGAAATGCTACCATCATATCAAAATCCAATAACAATCTCACCATCTCTCTCAACACAACTTGCTAATCATTATACCTTACTACATAAACAACAGATTATACATGATGCTGTATTAAATACTAGTAATAAATTATGGATTGAACCATATCGTTGTAATCATACTACTACTCCTGGCTATGATAAAGTAGTGAGTAGCAAGAGGGAGTACATTATGATGATATCGAGCGAATAGTATTAGAATTCACAGGTCATGTTTCTGGTATACAATATGATCGATTCGGAGCAATTTGGGTTAATGGTATTGAACTATTACGAACTACCACACCCGAACCGACAGGTATGCACAATGCTGATGGATCAGAAGAGATTATACAATGGAGTGTAACAAAAGATGTTACCGATTATGCATCTGCTTTGTTACTATTAGACCACGAGGGTAAAGAGGAGGTGTATGCGGCGATATCAATACCAAATATGGTGAATAAGGAGTATACGGGTGTTGTATATGTCAATTGCTCATTGGCATTCTATACCTCAAAGCAACATCAAGAGTTCACAGCAACAAAGAACAGTGTCAAACGTAGAAGGCGCTCTTCAATAATGAATCTAAACCCCACAGTACACAAACATATACAACCAAATATATCAGCTGCATCAATCTGGAACCAACTATCAACAAAGACTAATACATTACAAAACAAAACCATACAATAACAAGGAATGACTTACCATTAAGTATACGACAAACTAAACAACTTGGTAATGGAATCTATTTAGATGTGTACGCGTCGGGACATGGATGTGAAGAATTCTATTATACAAATTTACCAACGCCAATTAGCTCCTTACAGCAATGTGGCGGCGGACCAATTAGACTGCTACGAGTGTTGATTAATAATCAAATCGTGGGTATGATCGTACCATATCCAACAGTCTATACAGGTGGTATTAATCCCATGTTATGGAGACCATTAACGAGTATTGAAAGTTTTAATGTAGTGCCATATCGATTTGATTTATCTCCATTTATGGGACTATTTCATGATTTGTTATTAGGGAAGGGGAATACAACTATTGATATTGGTTTGCAAATTGTAACTGGCGAGAGTAGTGAAAAGAAGGACTTGACTCAAGAGGGTGTTTGGTCACTTGATTCAACATTGATCTTCTACCCCGATCATTCGAACAATAAGGCAGTAGTATCACCAATGTATGATACATTCTCAACTACTACCTCACATTCGCAACCTCAAACTACAGTACAGCTCATCAACAATAGTAGTGGGTATAATGTATCACTAACAAATCAATTTACACTCCTAGCATCCTCATCAAGGAATACAAAACAGACACTGAACATTACATATGAGATTGATACCTTTGTTACGCTTCTACCGTACTATTCATGGATGAAGGTCGTTCCATATCATATGGCAAGTCTGGACAACGGATTACAACGACCACATCAACACAAGGTAGTGCTACTGATCATCATCATCATCATGACAGCAAGGACGATAAGATATGGTTGAAACGAGTATCAACAAGTCAATATAACTTCTTTGCCAATACAACAGATAGACAAGACGGATTAGCATTTGACTTGAATGCCAATATATCATGGACACGTCAGCGTTATGAAAAGTATACATCATCTACTATTAGTGACAGTACCATGCCATCAGTATATTGGATGAATACAATTGATGCATTAGGCCGGTACAATCGAAGCTTAACGAATCATACTGATATACATATTGCCGAGAATGAATCAAATGAAACTTTCATTGTTAAGGATAATACATCATCAAGGGAATGTTACAATGCTCAAGCAACGGCCGTAAATGGAAGCATTATTGATAATAATGGGCATATAAATGGCAAGTCATTAGTATTTGATTACAATTGTACTTTACCATCGGATATACTCTTTTGTGGACAAGAGTTGTGTGGACTATTGGACTTTGAATCGTTGTTTTGGATGAATGTAGTAACAAAGAGCAGAAATACGAACGATAAGACTACTCATCATTATGTAAGGCATGCTATCTGGAGCTTTGTATTAGTTAGTGCTGTACTACTAGTAGTTGTAAAGGGCAAAGTATTCACATTTCTGTTAAGTCTGTACAATGATAAGTTCAAGAGGAGTGGAGCTAGTAGTATTGACATTGAACAAATAACACCGTTGTTGAATACAGCCCTTTTACCGGAAGATGATTGTGCTTATGCATGAATACAAGTGACAGGAAGACAGTTTTAAAGTTACATCCATCTACGTAACAATTAACAGAACCGGATGCAAACCCATACAAGATAACCGAGATTAATAATGAATTGAAGTGCATAAAGGGCAACAAGAAATAGTGAACGATGTCCTCGTCCTCGGCCAATCGATTTGTCACCTCCATCAATGACAGCAAGAGCGCGGCTCAATGAATAGAGAAAATCTCAACAATAATCTACACAAAGGAGCACTCCGTTAATAATGAAAGGAATAACAATACCTATGGTGAAAATAAGTAGTGAACGTTGTCCTTGGTGGATCGATTTGTTATCTTCATCAATGACAGCAAGTGCACGGGTACGGGCAAGTCTCATTTCATCATCATGGACTTTAAGTGCAACATAGGAATCAGGGCATTCCTTGCCATAAGTGTAGTATGACTCTCCATAGTCTTCACTAAATTCCAACACAATCTGCTCCCTACCATCTTCACCCTCCGATAATGTACCCATAACAACAAGTTGAAAGTTCTTGGTTCTTCATCAGTACTATCAGTTACTTTACCAACGGAAAACTCCTTCAACATACACAGGTCCCCATCATCAGTACCAAAAGCATCACTGCCACATCCAATATCAACCTGATACAGCTGACCACATTTGTTAGTGTAGAAGTAAGTACCTTCAATATCCTCCATATCCACATTTCTACTTCTACTATTAAAGGGATTTTGTGCAGCCTTTGACGTCTTCGTCTTCCCCCTCTTCTGTCCACCATTCTTCCTCTTCTTGAGTTCACGATGTGATAAATTACCACTCCTTGGAAGTTTGCTATTGATATTGGTGGAATCATCAAGCCTTAAGGTGGCAGCGGCGGATGCCATGCCCGCCATTGGGGAACCAGAAATTAATTACGCACAATGGTCACCTGATATTCTCCCAGGGGTGGGTGGGTGGGTGGTTTATGTTTACCTAAGGAGTACCTAAGGAATATGTGAAACCGTATTCTGTATAGTGAAACTGGTACTTTGACTGTGTGAGTACATGTACTTTTGTACTGAAATGTACAGTATTATGGCCAAATACAGTCAAAATACGGTGGTTTCACAAATAAAAGGGTTCACAATATTGTCATTGGAGCTCAAAATATCCGGGTGGGTAGTGACCATTGTGCATAATTAACTTCTGGTTCCCTTGATGAGCAGCCAACGAGGAGAATGGATGATGCAGTTGATAGGTTCATGTCGTGGAGAGTTATATACTGTTGATATGAAAAGCAAGCAAAGTAAAGCAAGCAAACAATATATAATGTGTCTCTTTGCTTAAGCTACAATGTGTCTCTTTGCTTAAAGCTTGAACTTATTTGCAAAACTTTGTGTGTCTCACTTTTACTACCAATAAAGTAACAATTGACACACCTTGAAAATTAAGCAATAATAAATTAAGAAAAATTTTTACGCAAGTGGTATAATTAGCTCAAAGCGTAGTACTCAAAGGAGGCGATTGTATAGCTATATATCGCTATAATATGTCCTATACTATATACTAGACGTGAATATTTACGGTATTTCGCTTAGTGATTGGTTATTGGTACGGTATTAATGACTAGTAATTATCTATAATATTGTTTACCTC
>Ga0214478_100198_pt1 | contig 35153 bp, 26 predicted proteins | sample M1_20Mar14CPVII9_2_FD_178001 | JGI IMG/M metagenome (GOLD analysis project Ga0214478, IMG submission 178001) | Marine eukaryotic communities from Monterey Bay, California, United States - M1_20Mar14CPVII9sort6BwellD7 | ecosystem: Environmental > Aquatic > Marine > Unclassified | place: USA... | reverse complement strand
GATAAGCTTGTTGTTGTTGGTTGTTGATTGTTATTGTTGGGATCGAAGTAAAACGATTGCAATGATATAATTCGTACGCTGAATAATATTATGAGCAACAAGTTGTGCTTTGTGTGCCGGTGCACGAGTTGATGTGTCATCATTTTGAGTCAGGTATGAGCCACCATCAAGTACGATATCAATCGTCGAATAGAGCCACCTCATTGTAGCGAATCCACACAAATCAAAAGTAGAACACAATCAAGTAGAAAGGATACCGTTGGATACCATACATTTATTTATTTAGTAAGTACGAAGATATTGTGTATGAGCGAGTGTTGCCTTTATTATCAGGGTTTATTATGAATTGTCCAGAATAATATAATTAAAGTTCATGAGGTGTTAGAGTTCAAGAGATATATCAGTAGCTCGTAGTATTTCTCGAAGAGACGACGAGTGAAAGATCTTATTTTTGCAAAGAAGGTGCACCTATACCAATTGCACATAAACTCAATACCGTACCGCACAACCACTATCATGGGTAAGAAAAAAAGAAGTGTCAAATCTATTAAGAATGGTGTTGATGTTGGTGACAAGTGGAAACAGCAAGGGAATGATAAGTGGGGATATACATGGTCAATACCAAAAGATTATAATGATCTAATCATTGCAAATGTTAGCAACCGAAAGGAGGATCCCTTGAGTAAGTGGACTCCGCCCGAGACAGAAGATTGTCCTATCTGTCTCACACCCTTACCTCTTGAACCCGGAAGAAGTTGGTATTGGGGTTGTTGTGGTAAATCTGTCTGTTGGGGATGTCGTCTGGATTCGTTGAATCATTCAATTGAGGAGGGAGGAGTAGTAGACTTTACATGCCACTTTTGCCGAGAAGACTATGAATCATACACATTAAAACGAACTGAAAAGGAAAGGACGAGGATGGAGTTTGATAGGTACGAAAAGGGTAGTGGGGACGCTGCATATTGTATTGCTAAGTATTATTGGTTTGGTGTGGAAGGTTTGAAGAAGAACGTACCCCAAGCAATCAAATGGTTCAGAAAGGCTAGTGATGCTGGAAATGGAGAGGCTTGTCTCAGACTTGGCAGAGTTTTACAATATGGGATGAAAGGCATGATGGAAATGAATCGAGAAGAATCAATAAAGTATTATGAACGAGCTGCAGAGTTGGGCTGCCTTCGTGCATATAAAAATCTAGCCGAGGTGCAGATGGAACATGGACTAATTGAGGAGTCGGTACTAAGTGCAAGGAAAGCGATGATGTGCGGTGTTACTAGCGATATTGTGACGGAGAATGTGTTGACTTGGTTCAAAATGAAGTATATGACAAAGGAAGAGTATGCATTTACACTTAGGACTCACCAATCGGCGGTTGAATCATTCAATAGTCCTTCAAGAAAGGAAGCTATTGCAAGGTACCATTTGGGAAAGAATACATGGGATGATTTTGCATAAAATGAGACGAGAGGGTAGCATTATTGAATAGAAATTGATAATCTGATGTGGATTCAACTTTTTTTTTTAAGTAGGTAGTTTGCTGTATATGTCTGTCACAGACTTGTTGCCCTGTGTCATGAACTTCTTGTCCTTGGCACCAGCTGCTTTAGCTGTTACCAACGATGTGCAATAATCCTTGTGATAATCTACTGCATTGTCTTTGACCCAATTTAATATCTCATCGTTGGGAAAGTAAAACACCTTGATATATGTATCAACATATCTCATCATCTCTTCTCGGCATGCCTTGGGTGGTGGACTAATGTTGGGATGATCTTCTTCGATTTCATCCTTTATAGCTTGTGGCGTGAGTCCATGGGAAAGAGTAGCCAAGTCCATACTCATTAACGATCGACCTTCGGTACTGCAATTGGCAATCTTTGAATACCCTTCTAGAAGTAAAAGGAAAGCTGATCGAACCACTTCATTCCATGTATATTCAAGTAACAAGGTAGGAAGCTTCATGGATGACGACATGTGCCCCCAAAGGAGAGCAGATAAATCACATAATTGCTCAACATAATCATTTGGCTCTTCTTGCATACTACCCGAATTCTCCCAGACTCTACTATAACAAATGATTTGAAACATGAGTGCTTTACCAGATAAAGCATTGACTGTAGCAAATCGAGTGGCTTGGGTGACCAGCTTTGGCATGACAGTAACGACACTTCTTGCATAGGTATCCAAAGATTCACTGTGATTATCATCTCCATTGTTTTCAATCAAGGTGGCAACATTATCTTTTGGATCATCCCAAAGCTCTGATGCCGGTGATAATCTCTTATTGAACATATCACTGAGCACGTCAACAAGTATAGCCGCAAAATAGCAACTACAAGCAGCAGCAGCCTCCTTCTCCAATCGTTTAGCCAGCTTAGTAACTGGATGCTTTGATTGAGGTGACATTGGACCACAATCCATCATATCATCGTCTGTTGATTGGAACTTGTCTAGATTGACCATACTCTCGAGTCTCTCTCTACTGCTTTTGATGAATTCTTGTGTTTGTACAAAGTCTTTCCTTTCTCGAGGAAGTGGAGCCACGGCATCAGCCTCCATTGTTAAGGATACAGAGGTCGATGACATGGATGAACTCGAGGCGGCACCTCTACCAAGTCCAATGAGCACGTCTTCATTTGCTTTGCTTGATGCACACAATCGAAACACTGTCAATATGTAGAGGTCAAATAAGGATATCACTGCTGTACATGCATCATCAGCAACTAATGGCAAAGCATTACCAATTGCGAGCAGCTTTGTTGTCCACTTTACCAAACCATTGGCTGAGCTCTGTGTGAGAATTGAAATGGTTTGTTCTCCACAATTGGAAGTCTCGACGAGTGGCAAGATCATGGATGCAAGAGTGTCTGAGGAGATACCAAAGCAGTTCAAATGTCGAGAGATCTGTGCATCCAGTGTGTGTTCAAGTGTCGGCAAGTCATCTAGAAACTGAGCAAATGAGGTGCAATATCGATAACCATGATCTTTGGCTCTTGTTGTTATGTGATAATGCTCCTCGGACTTATTCTCGTCATGAGTAGACGCTGAAACGAGATCTCCTACGGCCTGTAAAAGTAAGTAAGGTGTCAGTGAAAGATTGCTAGACAAGACAAATAGTATCTCACAGACAGCTAAACTTACCTCATAGATTGATTGCATGATTCTTGTGGAACTGTTTCCGTTGTCTTTGGGTTTGAAAGCACTTCTGGCTAGTTGCAATGGTGCCAAATGCCAAGACTCATGCCTTAGCAATGTCCCAGTTGTTTTCATTGCCTCAATGTGAATTGATCGCAAATGTCTTGTGTAAAGTTTAGACAGCTCATTCTCGAGTCCAAAGCATGAATCGTCTTCACCATCGTCCTCATCGTCATTAAGGAAATGAGACGAGTAGGACTTGAACTGAAGTAAGACATTATATGTTTGTTGTAAGTTACCAGTAGCAAAATCTTTACCATCACTAGTTTGAACTCCCACACCTCCGCTTTGGGACATGTAGAACTCAATGAGATGGATAAGAGCCAACTCACACTTCTTCCAAATGGAGTGGCGGATACGTCCTGTGCTCTTTTGTACTGCCTTGTGAATATCATCCGAAGATGACTTGTCCATCTCAAACTGCAGATCTTGTGGTACAGTTTGCTCGTCTTGGTCTTGTGGTGGTGCATCATCATTTGATGATGAGGAAGAGGCGGATTGTTTAGCTGAAGACACGGAAGATACTATTGTATGATTCAATACTCCTGAATTGTCACGGCCACACTTGAACTGTTCCGTTACAACATCCTCAGTTGTTGCAATTGGTTTATTCTCCACATCCATCTTGTGTACTAATGTTTCGAGCCACTGAAGAGTAGTCTCATACAGAGACATCAGTTCTACCAGTCTCGAACTAAGATGGAACAAAGTTGACGAAAGAGCACTGCTGTGATGTCCACCACCAAGTCTCATTATGAGTAATCGATTACATAAAGAGTCGAGGCCTGAATGATCGTATCCAAATTTGATTTCATCAAGTTTCATCTGGTCTTCTTCCAATGTGCTAAAACCATTATTGACTTGGTTGTTCATTCTTACATCGTGATATGTGTCGATTACCGCACTTGCAACCGCCTTACTGGCCTCAAATGACAGAATTGTGAGGATACAGCTCGACCACTCGGCACCGATGATACTTGCTCGAGACTTTTGTGCACTGTTAACCTTCAATTGAATACAAGAAAGCCATGCCTGAAGAAGTGTCTCAAATTCCAACAGATGAGTCTCAAAAGAAGTTTTCTTGTTAGAGTTGTTCAGTATTCTTGAAAACAGCTCTGCAAGTGACTCTTCGATACGCCAAAGTAAAGCCTCTGGAAGACCACTGAGACGGTCTTTCATGGTAGACAGACTTGTGGCTTGAGTAAGCACCTCCTCTGACTTCACCATCTCTTTCAATCTTCTCGTATCATTCACCAATTTCTCGAATCTCTCCGATGGGATCATCTTTGCATTCACCTCCTTCCACCATTGTGCCTCCTCGTCACATATAGAAGAGACCTGGTCAATCGTTTCGAGTAAATATCGTAATCGATCCTTACTATCCGCCATATGCAATATGTCAAGACTAGCAGAGATGACGTTATGCTTCTCCATCTGACCAGTCTCGGTGTTGCGCAAGGGATAACCATTCTTTGCATTATGTAAGTATTCTCGACTCGACTTGGCAAATAGTAATGCTGTGGATACATCTAGTTCGGCAGCAAAGACATTCTCGACTCCTTTATTGATTGCCTCTTCTTTCTGGCTAACTCGATGCAGCATACAACTCATGATTTCATCAGAAGCAGAATCAAGCTGAGATAGTCGATTGGATACATATGTGTCAAAGTTGAGATGATCAATGCTTCTACTCTCTTGACTTTCATCTGGATCTTGCTCCTCATCACTGCCTTCAACTTTATTTAAAAGTAACCCATCTGAATCTTGATCACTATCATCTTCATTCAAGATTGATTCCTTTAAATCAATTTCATGAAATGGCCACGGAACAGCCAAGACTTCTTCCATGACTATAGAATCAAAGTAATCATTATCCACAGCAGCACCATCATCTCCAGTATAAGTGTTGCTTTCATAGTATCCAGAATGAATAGTATCCATCAACTTTCCCTCAAGTTCATCATTTTCAACTTGTACACTTTGATTCAAATCTATATATCCCTCTTTATCTTTTGATGCCATGTGATTCATCTGAATTCGTCGAGTTAAGGATGCTAAATGATCTTCAATACTCGAGGGCATTGGTATTGGAAGTGATTCAAGTAGCGTTGACGACATGAGTAATGATTGCTTATGTTGTTGATTTAGTATAGGTTGGAGTATCATATTATCACTTTCTTCGTGTAGCGGTGGGTGTGCATAATCATTCTCATGTGATGATGACGACTCTCCACTTTGAGTAGTAGATAGTTTGTTGGGTGGTGAATCAAGACATTCATCAATGGTTACATCAAGCTCTGCATCTAAATCCGAAACTAGACATGCGATTGATTTTGGTGGTTCATATGGATATACTTCTTCTCCTCCTCCTTCTTGAGATTCAGCGTGTTCAGTATCGACCTCGGCTTCTTGAGGCGGCGGCACTTCAATAGCATCTGGTACTTCTTCTACAGACTGCTGTTGGGACTTCACCTCCTCGTCCTCATCATTACACTTTTCATTCTGATCATCATACTCATATAGAACATCATGTTGCAAATTACTATTCTTTTCCAATGTATCAGTAGATTTACCAACACCGTTTTCTTCACCATTCTGTTGTTCAAATGTTACAGAGGAATCAAACTGTGAAAAGTCTGCTACAAACTCAATAACCTCCTCTTCATTATCTCCTGGATTATTAACATCATCATCTATAACACTAGTATCACAACTACTAGCACCAGGCGTACTGGTATAAGATTGGTTCTCAATTTCCAACAGACCCAACATTTGATCTAATTGCTTATCTCCAAACTTTCTTCTTCTTCTTTGTGTTCGTGGACTTAATGGTGCTACCAATTCATCATACAATTCTTGATTATTACCTTCCTCGGCAGAGTCATCTGATCCATCTAATAGCCAATCATGACTATATTCAAGATTATCATTATGTTTTATATTATCAATCTTTTGTCGTAGTGGCGAATCCTTATTATTGCTGTTGTTCATATCATTATAATCATCATCAACACTACAATATGCATATAAACCATACATCAAACTATCGATTGTATCAGTCGATACATCATATATATTCTCTGTATCTAATTGTATTGGCGTTGTATTTGAATCTGATGACATTACTGATATATTGCTACTGCTATGATTGTATGTGGATGTTGATATTGTTGTATTTTCAAGTTTATCATTTTTAGTATGAGTATTGATAATGTCGTTTCTCTTTTGGGATGAGAAACTTAGTATACGAGTAAATACATTTGGAGAAGCTGATGTAACTGCTCTGCGTTTAACCCAATCATCAGCTATTGCAGCATGCATGATGGTACAATTCTCAAACTCAAAAAAATAGCTTTGTTGCTTGGTAGTTTTCTCGGCCAGCTCGAAGACTAACGCCCCGAAAATACGAAAGAGTGTTATAGACTGATTAGTACTGTATATTTATGATATACATCGTTGTTTCTACTGGACAACATAGACCCCAGAAGGTGCACTTTATAATTTTCTACTCTCATAAAATAAAAGGATACCAGAGGGTCTCTCTTTGGGCTCTCGTACGAGTCCCCTCGTCAAGAGAAGCATGCTACTGCCTCAAATTGTGTACTCTTTGCAGCAAATAGAAAGATATCATACGATCTGTCTATGGTTTATACAAATGTCCTACTCTTTCAGGAGCGATTATGAGCTTGTTTCCCCCTTCCCCTGTTCAAAACTTGTGACCTTCTTAAACCTTGCCAAACTATCAAGCTACCATCTGCCAGTATGCATACATGTATATTCTTTCTTCCATATTCTTGCAAACCTCATTAAAACACAAATTAGGTACATAAACTCTTTATTTCTCACTTCCCGTCAACCCACAAGTGAACTATCCAATGTAACCAAGGAACTCTTAACCTTCTCAACATTATCCTGCCACCCAACCCACATATTCTTCAACTCCCCCTCCAACAATTCATTCTCCTTCTCAATACTATCCAATTCTTTCAATAATGTATTTTGATAATCTAATTTCATTTGATATGCTGTATATCCAATACTTTCACCTGGTGTTATTTTCGTACGTTTATTTGTGGCGGGTGATGTTATACGTGTTGATACTTTTGCTAATTTAATTGCATCTTTTGTTAATTTTTTATCTGTCTCTTCGGCTGCGTTGAAGGCTTCTTCTTCTGCTTCTACTGTTGATATTGCTACTTCTAATTTGGTTAATATTTCTTGTATATGCTGATCTTGTAATATTTTATCAAGTTGTGTTACCTTCTCTGATGATGTAGAACTGGTAGCTGTCTTTTCAGAATTGAATCGATCATGTACCACGTCTAACTTACCGAGTAATAAATCCACCAAACTAGATACACCATCACTATCCTCGGCGGATGTGAATAGTGATGTCATATCACCATAACTGTCTTTGATTGTTTGTGATGCCTCGGATGCTACCTTTTCTCGTGATTGGGTTAATGCTTTTGTTAGTATGGACAATAGACGATTGTACCGTGTGTTGGTATTGTTATTACTGTCGGTAGGTGGATCCACCGCCGATCGTTTCTGTGGTAGAATGCTAGACATGATGAAGTACCTTTACTGTCAATAATTTTGTTGTGAAATTGGTGCACTGAAAAATGCAGTTATATTAGATGTCGAGATTGCCAGCAACCGAAGGAGATTGAAAAGGGGATATATAGAGAGCAGTCACAGTATACGAGGCGCTGAATCCAAACGCTAAATCGTTTCAAACATCATTCAACTAGATAAAGAAAAAGAATGTTGATTAGGAGGATACCGTTTTCGATAACAACAAAAAACCTAATTCTTTGCCAAACAGCAAGCCAACACAACTAATAAAGGAGCTATTAATATGAAATCAATACTATCCCTAGGCCTAACAGCCCTCGCGGCAATCACACCCCTATCATGTGCAGATGAAACAACCGTAACAATCCTAGAATTCGGCCCCGGCGGTACAGTACATCGATCAACATCCACCTCAACCGAAAGTAACTCTGCAGCCGTTACATCTTTATGGAATGTATTACACAACCCAACAACGAATAATAAACAAAGTACAATTAGTCAACAACATGCTGGTATGTCAATCGTACCCGACTTATTTACCAAACCATCCTCTGGTATTATTGTCAAGTTACAAGGTGATGAATATAAGAGTATGAAAATGGCACAAACTCTCTTAGATAGTTCAGCCACCACTAATAAACATAGTATTGTTGGACATGTACATATTCCTGGACAAGTTGGTACCAACTTAATGGAATCTGCTACTAAAACATATTCATTAAATAAGGGTGATGGTGTTATTCCCAGTGAGGATGTTAGTAAACATTTATCAAAAACTGTTGATAATGCCTCCAACACTGATAATTTATCCGAAGAGGGTAGTGTTGAAACTATTACGTTGAATGTTGATAATAAGGATGATGCCAAGAATGTTGATAAACATCTATCTGAAATGTTATCAACATTGAAAAAGCAGGCTGTGGATAATAAGAAAACTGTTGTAGTACATGTTATCATGGAAGATGGTGATAATACTCGTCGTCGTTTAGAAGACCAAAATAACGGCGAAGACGAGAACAACAACAATAATCAAAACGCCAACAACCAGAACCAAAACTCCAACTCCAATTATAAATCAATGTATGAAATTCAAACATTTAACTTATATCTATGGACTGCTGTTGGTTTATTCGTAATTGTTTTTATGGTTATTGGTGCATTTATTGATATGCCATTAATGCCTGATACGTTATTGTTTGGTGAGACTGCCAAGATTGGTGGGGATTAGAGAAGAATATTATAGTTAGTGGTTGGCTCGGGTTTAGTATTTTCATATGGTTGGTCAGGGTTTTATGTGGGATACGGTTACGTTCCCCCTCCGAGAGAAGAGGGGGTGTCGACTATTGTTTCACATTGATTGGTAGAAGGGGGATGGATGAGTCCGTCTCGAGTGAGAGTGCTAGGTAGATGGAGATAGAAGAGGTACTTTTGTAGAGTGCCTTATTATTATATGTGTACGTTATTGTACTTAAAAAGAAGATATTGATTCGAATGTATTTGTCTACCTTGATAGGCCGGGAGTGGCTGGGAAATAACTGAGATGTCCCCATATTTCCTTAGATTATAGATGGTTGACGAGTAGGATCAAAGCTTCATACACACTACAGAGTTACCTCTCCCTGGATCGGGGGGAGCTCTCCTCTCCTCCATCCATCTCCAACAACTCAAAGCATTGTGCCTCAGTATTAATTTACTCAACTAATAGCTCCTTTCCAGAACTCAAGGTGGGGTATCCAAACAACCTCTGCATTAACCTATCAACTCTCGATTGGACATAGCAATCTTGTTATGCGTTGGACAGGCATTGGCCACCTGCCCCCTTAGAGGGGAAGAACGATCTTAGCCCCCTAAATGCCATAAGTAATGTCAAGTGTTGACCAACTTAAATTCGGCGATTTAGAGGGCCTTCGGGCATAAACGCCTTTCGATAAAACGTAAATTGTTTCGCTAGTCAGTTGAGTTCGGCAGCAGCTCAACCACAACAACACCATAATTTTTCTATTGCAGTAACCACAACAACAACTTATACTCAACCATGATGATCAAGACAGTTACCGCCCTATCAGCCTTGAGTGCTGCCTCTGCTGTTAGTCAGATCCCTACCGATAATATCGTCGCCTCCTCTAGACTTGGTAGCCGTATCCTTTCTGCATCCAAGCAAACTTCACGTCAACTCGATAACGACAATGTAAGTTGGGTTGCTGGCTACTCCATTGTTTTCCAAAAGTGTGCCACCACAGACGAGTACTACGGAGGAAACTTCGGCGGTGAAGAGCAGAACAATGATCAACAACGATACAACTACAACGGTGTCTTCAAGCAACGATTGGTACATTACAAGCTTTGCCCAACCAACTCAAGTGGCGGGTGTGATGCAAGCTGTTCCAACGGTGCCGATTACATTATCGATATGAACTTGTTCGTTGAGGCCTTCCTTGAGAGTAAGCTAGAGGCACAGGAGTACAACTGTGAACAGGTCCGTGAGACCTGTTACCAAGATAACGAATACGCGTAAGTTTTTTTTTATTTATGTGCATATCATGTGTATAATTTCCAACCACCACATTCTCACCCACATTCCCACACCACTCCACTATAGATGTTATGTTGCCGCCGGTCTTGACTACTGTGAAGATGACCAGAACAACAACAACAACAATAACAACCAAAACGTATTCGAATGGAACCTAGAAGAGGCAGCCCGATGCGACGAGCTTGATATTGATGACGATGCTCTTCAGGCATACTACTACAACAATGGTGGTGTTAACCAGGGCCAGAACGAAAACTACAACTACAACAACCAGAATGCCCAACAGGACTTGGGTTTCTTCGTCGGTCCTTACTGCCGTGCCGATGGTAAGGCCATCCACATGGGTGTCTTCATGGATGAAACTTGTTCCTGGCCTGCACCCTCCGATACCTTCTCCAACTTCTTCGCTGGACAGGAACTTCCATACGCCGAGGAGAACCTTATTGATGACTACTGTGTATCATGCATGGAACCCAAGGAGTATGACGAGAACAACAACGGTGACCAAGAAGATGAGGATGAGGTTGTTGAGGTCTGTGAGCGTCTATACGAAGATGCTGCCAAGTGTGAGGATAAGTTAGCCGATGGTACCACCTACTACCCCAACACATATGGTTGTGAAATCCTCAAGAGTTTGAAGAAGCCAGGAAAGATGGGTACCTCGAGTAGTGGAGTTTCCGCCGCCAAGGTTTTTGCCGGATTATTTGCCGCCACAACTATCGTCCTTGGAGGTGTTGCATACTACATGTACGATAAGTCACGTCGTTCCAATGTTGCCCTTTCAGCTGATGCTGGTGCAATGGCCTAAATATCTCTATAAATTGAGAGGTTATTATTAGAAGTGTGTTGTTGAATATGTTGCAAGCTGAGAGTGTTTGAGTAGAAATAGAAGGGATAAATGAGAAGAGAATGCCAATGGCAACGGAGAAGGAATAATTATTTGGTCGGGCATTCAAGGATATATGTTAGATTATCTTAAATCATAATTATATGTGGTTAAATATACCATTACTTGTTTGTTTACTTATATAGGAGGGAGGATAGGGAGTGTAGCGTTGTTGATAAGATAGACGGACACCTTACCGTATCTTAGTAGAAATATACCGTAAATTAGATTATGGTACATTTTTTTAATGTTGTAGTAAATAAATGCTATCGAAATCAATATAGCGTGTAGTTCCTCTGTATAGTAGTATAGAATACATCATTCATTACTCCAGAGTATCGCATTATATATCTAGTTTATATCGGCAGATCGGTGGCGACAGAGATAGCAAATACATACACAATAACAAAAGTTATTTTCATTGCAAATTTATTGGTTCATTGCTTACATAATAATATATATAAACAAGATGGCAGCCATTAAAAATGAAGATCTACTGGCTCTCAAGTCATACATTACAGCGGCAGACTCGACACAATACAATTCACTAGCTGCATCGACACTCATCCTTGATCTAACCCATTCCAATTTACAACAACGACATGCTGAAATACGTTTTGATAAACATGAAACAGTAGATGAATTACGTCAACGTATACATCAAAAGTCAGGTACACCACCCCACCATCAACACTTGCAACTCAAATCAGGTGGTAGTGTCTATTATGAGATATTGCCAAATACAGAGTCGGAGCGTATGTTGGGATATTACAATTTGCCACTGGGATCGAATGTGCATTGTATTGATATTAATCCACATTCCAATTCTGCCGGTGGTGCCTATGAGGATACATCATTGGTTGAAAAATATCGTATGACAGATGAAGAGTATGATAAGCGTAAAGGAACACTGAGGGATTGGAGTAGACAGAAGAAGGATGTCGATCCTCAATTTAGTCTGAAGAAACATGCACGTGAACATGCAGAGTTGGTCGAGGCACGGAGGTTATACAAAGAAAGTGGAGAAGTCAAAGTTGGATTTGAAATTGATGAATCAAATGGTACAATTGTTCGTTGTAGTGAAGAAGACAATATAGCTACTACCAAGGATGATCAAGATAATGCAAAAAGTCAAGTGGAGATTGAGAATGGATCAGATTCAATCGAGCATCTCACACTCAATGCACGGTGTCAAGTACAGCCAGGATCACGTCGTGGTGAGATTGCCTTCCTTGGGCCTATTGATGAATTGGGTGGGGGTGGACATTGGGTAGGAGTTATTTTAGATGAACCAGTCGGCAAGACAGATGGCACTGTCCAATCAAGTGGCGTGCGTTATTTCGAAGCTCCTGGGTCTAACCGTGGTGGTTTCTTCAGAGGAAAGAATGTAGAAGTTGGTGATTTCCCAGAGATTGACATCATGGATGAGTTAGATTCTTCTGATAGTGAAGATGAGTTGTAGATGTGCAGTGCACTGGTGATATCAATTGCATTCTAATAATGATTACTTTATACATATGTGCATCGACAACTTATCTAGAAGATGAACGGAACCATGTTCTTTCTATCAACCGACCACTCTTTCTCATCAAACTTGAGCCTATTCCACTCATTCTGTGCAACAGAACGGCCGGAAAGATAGCTCGTCATGCTTGCAAAGACCAAATAACTATTCAAGTGGTTCGAAACGATTGCAATTCCGAGCCAACCAATCAGTTCAAAGAGGTAATGAGGAGTAGCAACTAATGAAAAGAGCCCACCTCTAGGTGCTACATACTTTGCTTTGTCTTTGCTAGATGAACTGCTTCTTAGATTGGCAAGAAGGTAATGATGATAGAAGTTTCCAATGATACCAACAACGAACAGTGCAGTACCAACAGATATCATTTGGATACTAGCATCATGACCACTACTACCAGAAGCATATGCAATCAATACCGTGACCAAGGTATAATATACAGAAATCTGAGTTGGCGTTCCCTTATCAGTCCGTCCAGAATATTTATGTAAGAACATGACTTCTACACATCTCTTTGCAAATTGAATACAGCAGAAGACGGTAGCTAATGATGGTAGAGGTACACTCTTTACATCATACATGCCCATTATCAAGATAGCTGCAGATGCAAGAAAAGCTGGAGTATATATAATCATCATTGCAACTCGAGATGGCCAAGTTGTTGTTGTTGTTTTGTCATTTGCTCTGGAAAACTTTGAATACTGTGCTCTAGTCTTTGCATTAGTCTCTACAGAATACGAAGTAGCGGCTATGAAGAGTTGTAGGGCTGTGATTACTTGACCAGTCACCCCGGGAAATGTTGCTAATGATAGTTGGTCCATTGTTGTACTATTTATAGTGTTACTAATATTATCGTACCTTGATTTTGAAAGTTGTTAATGTGTGTTTTTTCCTTATTATATATAAAGTGTACCGGTTCTTGTTATTACTGCAGACTAATGAAAACTTTAAAACATTTATATTCTCATCATCTGTAGCACCGACAACAAAATGCCTGCGCTGGTGGCGCTCGTCAAGTATTGTAGAGGCCGCCATGATCAACGTATGACTCATTGCAAATTTCAATAAACGGTATCCTTACACTCTCATAATGTAATTTTTTGAGGAAGACGGAAGAAGAGGAAGCTGATCAGTATAGTAGTAGTAGTAGAATCATCTAATCTAATCGACAACCACTGATAATATAGGGGTATCAAGTGTATCAATATGAGAATACAAAGAGCTACGCTTGTGGCACTTCTAGCATGCGCAGCATCGTGCTTGCAATCCTCTCTAGCCTTTGCTCCAATAACACAAAATTCACAAAACAAAATCTCCACATCAATAACAAACAGAGACTTATCTCTATCTGCAGCTCCACCAATCATTAGTAATTGGAAGTATGATTCAAAGAAGGGTACGATAATAGGTCGAGTTAAAAATCATCCAACAATACCTGACGGTGATCGTATAACAACATCTTCATTAGTAACTAATCCGTCTAGTATCAATGCTAATGTTTTAGTTCAAACTAAGAGCGGTAGTAAGTACAAGTTGAGTAATGTAGCACCTGGTGGAGTAATACCTGCAGTAGAAGAGAAGAAGTTAAAACAAAAGGAAGCTGATGAAAAGAAGGCCAAGATTGCAGCAGAGAAAGCCGCTGCGGCAGCTGAGAAGAAACGACTTGCTGATGAAAAGAAGAAGGCACAAGCAGCATCTGCGAAGAAGCAATCTGTTGCAGCACCTAAAAAGATACCTTCAATAAAGGTACAAAAACCAAAGCCAGTAGCAAAACCAAAAGCAGTCGTTGCTGCAAAGAAAGCAACACCTCCTCCGCCATCACCAGTAGTGGCATCACCCAAAGTTGACAATGCAGCATTACAAAAACTTGCCAAAACTAAATTTGCATTAACGGGTACAACAGTTGGACCCAAAGGAAAGTATCTGTTAGCAGGGAAACCAAGTCAATCATCGGGACGGGATGCTAAAATCTGGACTGCATACCTAGCCAATCCAAATATTCCCGACGTACCAGCTGGCTTTGAGAATGGTGACGAATCCAAGGTACAAAAACTAACTATCAAATTATCACCCGATACCGACCGATTAGAACTTGAGAGTACAAATTATAACAAGGTACAATCGGGATTATTCAGTGGACGATTCGTCCGGAAGATTGATTATATTAAGTATGTTACTAGTAATAAACGTGATTTAGATGGTAAAGTATCAGCATTGGTAATTGAATCTGGAGTTTATGACTTGAAGGCATTATTATCGGCTAGGAAGGGTCTACCTATTCGTGGACGGGCATTACGAGATGCAGCATCCTCGGCTGGACAATGTATCCAAGCGGTACATTCAAGTAATTTAGTATGGACTGATTTAAAGACTGAGAATTTTATTGTTGTGAATAATGATAATTTTTTCAAGGAAGTTAGTGATATGAAGGGTAGTATGGGATTACCTGGAGTTAAGGGAATTGATTTGGAAAGTGTGATTGTGAAAGGTGGTAATCCAATCGATTATTCACCTGAGGCATGTCCACCTGAATTCGCCAAGGCATTCATAGGTGGATATGGAGAGGATTTTATTCTAGAATACTCGTATGATATTTGGAGTCTTGGTATGATGCTGTATGAGTTATCCACCGGTGTGCCATACTTTGGGAAGAAGGGTGCAAGTGTTGTTACTAAGGAATTGTGTCAAGATACATTTGAGATTGATGTTAGTGCTGTGCCCGATGCCAAACTTCGAGATTTGATCGGTAACTGTTTGAATTTAGATCCAAAGAAGAGACCGGATATTACAGGATTTCTATTACATCCATACTTTCTTACTAGTGGAATCGGACCCTTTGGGTTTTAAGAAGGGAAATATACATATGTGAAACAATTATGAAGTCGTGCTAAGTGGGGATATTGGGTTATAAGAACTCAATCCCAATGTGTAAAAGTTAATAGCTACTTACTACTAGAGCATATCTCGTGTATCTTTTATTCTCACAAGACCTTATCATGAATTACAAACCTGAAGTTCTTACTTATACGTGTGTACATACCAATTGCACCTCTATACTATACAATGAGTCTTTTTCACATTAACTACTCACTAATACTGCCTTAGTTGCGTATGAGAAATCTTTCTTCATTGAACCACGGCCACGGGTATAAAATTGTTTGGCGATATTTGGCGACCACAAAATCGAGTGGCTAGCAATAATCTAGTAGTGTGAATGTCCTCACAATGTTGAATGTGGGCGGCGAGGAATAGATCAATCAATAGTAGGCCCAATACTACAGCTTCTCGGTTAAACAATAGTCGATTAACAATGAGTGGCCAAGCTATACCAATATCAACTTCTTCTCTCGACTCTTCCACTAAAAATAACACACCCAACAACAATGATGATAATGCAAAGAAAACTGTATCTAATGATGATGTTGCTACTAACGTAGTAAACTCATCCAACAATACTACTAAAGCCTCGAAGAAAGAGAGTTATAGTGATAAAAAGTCGGAAGATAATAAATCTTCTACTGATACCACTAGTAGTAGTAAGGTATCCAAACAACAGCCTGCTAAGCAGCAGCCGTTACCACCCGATACACATGATGTGAGTAAGGGTAATAATAACTCTACTACTAGCCGTAATACATCCCCTACATCAAGAAATAAAAAGGACTCCGACAATAAGAGTTCCAATAAGGATAAGATCTCTTCGGGCTCAGCCAATCAATCTATATTTGGTACAATAGTTAAGAGTTCCTCACAGTCTACATCCCCAAGTAATAGTAAAAATGAATCCGTAAAGGATAAAAAACAGGGTAATGCTGTGTCGAATCAAGAACAGCAAGTGAATAAGGAAGGGGTAGATAATGGTAATAACCAGCATCAGCAGCCTGGATCGCCTGGTAAAAAGAAGAAGAAGAAGAATAAAAAGGTGAGTGAGAAATTATCTGTGGTTGTTGATTTGTGGTGGGTGTGTGTGTATCCACAATTATATACGCACACGTATGTCTTTATATTTATATGCCTGTGTTACCGCATATATCTCACATCTTCCTTTAATCCCCCTTTCTTTATTATACAACTTAATAGAAGAAAAAGAATAATCAAAATAGTCCACACGGGGAACAACAACCTGCTGAATCGAACCAGCAGTCTGCTTCCTCAAGTAACTCTGTACCTCAAGAATCTAATAACAAGGATGCCTCGTCATCAGGGAATGCTGCTGCAAAGAGTAAAGAGGCATCTAAATCTTCTGAAAGCAGTAGCGGTGGAGGCGCATCGGCTGCCACTGCAACGACGAAGGATACACAGAAGGATGTATCATCTCCTAACAACAAGTCCTCCAAGAATAAGCAGTCTTCTCCTTCCAAAGGTGGAGAATCTTCTAGCACTATTCCCCAACAGCAAGAGAAGAGTAACAGTAACAAGGGCGGCAGTGGGAGAGGAGTAGCAGATAACAAGTCCGGTAAGAGTTCTGAAAAGGACTCTTCCACGGATACGTCTGCATCCAACAACAAGGCCGCCCCTCAAGAAGTCAAGAAGATTTCCTCCTCAGATGTCAAGGAAAAGTCGGTAGAATCTAGTACTAATTCCACTCCTCCATCAGCCGATGGTAGTAGTACCGAACAGCCATCATCTCCCAAGAAGAAGGAATCTCAAGGTGCTGCTGAGGATAATCAAACTCCTCCTGCCGCGGATGATGATGGATGGGCAACTGTTGAAACTAAGAAGGATAAACGACGTAATAACAACAACAACAAAGGTGGTGGAAATAATGGAAACGGTGGAGGTGGAAATAATGGTGGGGGCAATAACAAGAAGGGGCAGAATAAGGGTTCCCATAATAATCATGGGAATAATAATAACCACAACAACCATGGTCGGAATCATAATAACAATAATGATCATCACAATAATCATGGCAATAGAGGTGATAGGAATAGACGTCGTGATCGTGACAGACGTAGTAGACAGAAGAATCATCAGAATAATAACAATAATAATAACCAACAGCAGCATCAGCAGCACCAAAACAATGGCAAGAATCAAGGTAATAACCACCAGGGTAATAACCACAGCAACCACGGAAATAACAACCAACAGCAACAACCAAACAAGGAGAAAATGATCCAGGGTGTCATATCACATATATTAGATGCCGTCGATAATGAAATTGATCGTAAGTCTGGAAGTGGTGGAAAGCAGCAACAACAGCGGAATAGATCCAACAGTAATGCTTCGAATAGTAATAATAGACAACACCAGCAGCAGCAACATCAACGTACTAAATCCAAGGGATCAATGGTATCTAATTCAAGTGCCAAGTCATTACGTGATGTGTTGGTGGGTGCCACTTCCACCTCTGCCGGTGCCGCTCCTTCCTCTTCAAATAATCAACAGAATAAATCAAAGGGTGGTAATAGTAATAGCAATGCGGAATCGGCAAAGATTAAACCTGGAATGAGTTATAAATCGGTAATTGAACCAAGGATTGCAGCTGCTGCGGCTGCTGTTAGTAGCAGTGCTAGTGCTAAACCTCCACTGCCACAACCTCCACTGAAACCCAAGCCTAATGCTTGGGCGAAACCCCCATCTGATATCAAGGCCAAGCAAGTTGATGGTGAGAAGAAGAAGGGTAATAATAAACCAAGTAATTCAGGAGAGCCATCGCCCGGGGAACCATCAGATAAGGTCGAGAGTAAGGAAAAGGGTAGCAGTGCAACAGCAACACAACGACAGTTATCATCATCCTCCGTAGATGATGATGGGTTGACATCACCCGCGCCGCCGCTATCAACACTCCTCGGTCCTGATAATCCAAACTCGGCCAATTCATCCGTGACCTCCTCACTCGAAGCGCCGCATAGTTCAGCGAATAGATTCCGAAGTAATCATCAATCGAATCATCAGGGAGGTCACGCGGCTACAACCAATGAGGATGATGTGGGATATCATTTGTTAAATGTTTGTGGACAATTGAGTGATGAGATATCAACATTCATGAATCGACGAGCGCTTGCGTTGGATATACGGAGGAAGGAACGGAGTGCTGTTTTGGGTGCAGTGGGAAATACTCTTGGGGTGAGTTTTTATAGTTGTTGCCTTATTATTATTTGCCTGTTTTACATACGCTAACTCCACCCTTTTTTCTCATTCTGCAGAAAATTTGGCCGAATCAATGTCGTGTAGAAATGTATGGCAGTTGTGCTACACAACTGGATTTACCCTCCTCGGATTTGGATCTCGTCGTTTGCGGCTTAGATGATGTCGTAGTCGATCATATCCTTCCATCTCCTTCTCCGATAATAGATCAACAGTCCAATATGAGTAGTAGTTTACACAACTCCTCTTCAGTGAATAGCATCCCCGAGCAAGCACAGCAACAGCAGCAGCAGGCGCTTCCTCAAGAATTTATCCCAATGTCACCGCCCGTTCATCAACAGCAATGTTTACAGGTTCCACCGAATACGCCTGCGATTGTAATGGACAGTCAACAACAGCAGCAGATGGTGACAGCTCCAAGCTCTGGGGAATCTATTCTACAAGAAGGTGGCGAGCCTTCGGCAGCTTTATCTGAAAGTTTCGTAGAAGGTGATAACAGCGGAATGATGCTAAATGAAAGCTATTCACCAGTTCCCAGCTCGGCGGAGAAATATTCAGAATATAACGATTCGAGTCATCAAGGTCAAGTGGATACTTCCAATATGACGGATTCTCATTTTTCACCCGGATATTCGTACCATTCTCAACAGGATATTAGTACTGATAATAATTACCTTCAGCCGGCATACTCTCAAGGTGGCGAGGGTGGCATGGTCGGCCAAGAGGGCGGTTATGGTCAGGAATATCAAACCCAAAATGGACAAGAGTATTACTACGCCTCGCCATATAGTTATGCCTCGACCCTGTCGTTGAATGCGCAGCGTGTGCTTCGTCTAGCAAGTGAGCTCGAGCTCCAGCCATGGGCCGTCCAAGTCAAGGCTATCCCCACGGCAACAGTGCCCGTTGTTAAAATGTTGGCAGATCCATCGAAGATCCCTGGCCTTGTCGGTGTGGGAGGGAGTTGGATGCAGCAACAGCATGGCGGTGCTGGAGAGTTGCCACCGCCGCCCTTATGCTCATCCGATCAGATGGCTCCTTCTAATCAGCAAGGTTCCTTCTTGTCTCCTCATCCCATGACCCCACAATGGCGTGGTGCGGATATAATGAATGGTTTGCAACCAGTTGATATCACCTTCGAAGGTCCTGAACATGGTGGGATTGGGTCAACAACTTACTCAGCTCGTGTTGTTCAAGATGCCTGTAATGAGACAGGTTTACCACCAGAAAGCACTCCTGTTGTTCAGGTTGCTAGTGTCCTCAAAGAATTGCTTGCCCAACGAAGACTGAATGAGCCATTCTCGGGTGGTCTTAGCAGTTACGGTCTGTTGCTACTTCTTCTTGCAGTGTTGAAAGATCGAAAGATTATGCAAGAAGATCTGGAAAAGATTGAAAGACAGCGTCAAAAAGTTAGTGGAGAAAGCAGTACAACCCGACCACCACAAAAGCAACGTGAGTCATCGAGTGGTTCTGGTGACAAGAGTAGTGATGATGGTCGAACACCAACGACTCTTGTGTCAGCGACGTCACAAAGTGGTGTTGATTCATCAGATAAAAGCAGTGCCGCTCCGAGTGCAAACTCAAAGCCAACTGTATCCTCATCATGGGCTTCCATTGCTAAGAAATCCAATGATTCAACAGCTAAGACAGAGTCGATGAGTACTGTTACAAAGTCAACGAGTGGATCAGCGACGACCCGTACTGCCAAGACGGGGACACAAAAAGAAAAAGAAGGCAAGAATAAACAGCAGCAAAAGAAAAGCAATGATAAGCAATTGCCCTCGAAGAAGAAGAAGAAGTCCGACGGTGGCGAAACAAAAGACCAGCCAGCTGAGGCATCATCAGAAGAGAAACAACAAACATTACCACAAAGTAGTAATGTGGCACTTGATGATCCACAGGCGTCAGCGCCACTTTCACAGGTTACCCCAAGTGAAGGCGATGAGAGGAAGCTGTCAACTGTTCCACAAGGCTCGAACGATGTATTAGAAGTTCTTTGTTCTGGCGAACTTACGTCTGGGAAATTGTTAATGCATTTCCTTCTCTTTTATGGGCAGCACTTTGATTCGCGGACGACAATTATTGATATCAACGCTACGCATCATCCCGAATATGGAATGGTTGACTTTAGTCGTCTCTCTCCATTCGTTCCACGTCCTCCAGGCGGTACCATTGATCCTGTTACGGGTATGTTCTCGGTTGACCCCATTGTTGTATATGACCCATTAGAGGGTGCCGAGGCTGAATACAATGTTTCAAAGAGATGTTACTGCTGGAACAACGTCAAATGGGTATTTGCTCAGTCTTACATGACAGTGTCCAGTATTGTCGAAACAAGTGACACAACACGAAGCAAGAGTTGCTCATCGATACAGTCAAACACAAACAATCACAGTCGAGAAAATAGTAGAAGTAAATCATTTCATGAAGGAGATAAAGGTACCGACAAACCATCATCGTCTGCAAATAATGCCAAGCCTACCAAGGAAAAGGCTTCGACGACTGCAGCGAGTGATGATGATGTCATGTCTGGGATTTTAGAGCTTTTACTTTCCTTCTGAGCAGGATGGACATAGAAAAGAGAATAGAGACATGTCCTGACTGCATCTTATATATATTTAGTACACGTTTTGCCTATGACTTGACTTTTACACGTATCATACTTTATGCTAGACTGTAGGTTTACGACAAAGTGTACAAACTTTTGTGGTTCAAGAACTTTCTTTGAGGAGGGCAATCATAGTTTCTCTTGAGCCATCAATTGCCAAGCCCTTTTCATGCAACTTCTTCCTCAAATTACTAACTCGCATTGTTTCATAATCATTAGCACCATTGTCGTTGGAACGATCGGCTGCTTTCTTCTCACGAGTCATGGCTGTTAGAAGATCAGTCATCATGGAACCAGGAACGTCATTAAACGATACCTTACCAAGGATATCTTTACCGTTCTCCACAATGAAATCCATGACAACTTCTCTCAACAGGGCACAGTTCTTTGAATCGGCATAGAGTAGGTTGTCTAGCATATTTTCAGCCGTGAGAGTAATGGAACTTGCATAGCATGCTTCTGCCTCTAATTTCAAATTCACGACACCATACTTATCCGCTGCATCAATAATTTCTTTTGCATTCACTGCCAACTCCTCTTTTGTGATTATTCCTCCATATGCATAGTACATCAAATATGGCGAAAGATATCAGGTGAAACGTCAGCAATTCGAACAGGGGATGACTTCTCTGCTGATTTACAAAGATTCGCAAGATCGGGAGCACCGTTTTGTAGAATCAAATGATGGGCATAAAACAAAGTGGGCGTGGTCTTTGCTCTCTTACATTCGCCTCTACCCTTTTCACCTGCACTGCCAACCTCAAATGAGACATCGGCTGTCTCCTCATCCATGAACTTCATGAGTATGTTCTCCACGATAGGATTTTTCGGTACAAATTGTGGCACTGATGTGTTCCCCCACTTCTCAATTAGCGTCATACTAACTTCAATAATTAATGTACCATCGACAAGAGCATCTATCAACCTAGAACGTTTGGAAAAATCGCATGTACCATCATAATCTTTGAAATCAAATCGTTCACTATCCTCATGATGAAGAGCAATTTGCCTCCCAGCTCCATTCTTCACAGACAAAACGTAGTCAATATCTACTCCGCCATTTGAATAGTAATGTAGATAAACAGCAGATTTTCCAGAATCCGATTGACAATCACCGCCAGGATAGAGTTCTAACTTCCATTGTCGTCCAAAGCATGTAAATTTGCGGGATTTTACGGATACATCATTTGTTGCATTTAGATTCCGAAAGTTATGAAAATGCACTTCAAGCTTAGCCAATGCTAATGGTTCTTCGGTTGTTGGTGGCGTACCAACGTTCACTATCAACGTTTGGCTAGTTTGATTGTTCATGTTATCACTTATTTTTGGTATGAAGTATACGATATAAATTAGTCTTTCAAATAAATATATGATCACTTCACTTTAAACAGCAAAATGCTTCCAACCCTTCACCTCAAGCCTTGCTATCTCTTACTACTCTCCAGGTACAATAGGTATCACAATCGTCTGAAGAAACACGTAACAAGAGGTACCTACAAAGAAAAAGAGTGTGAGGTCAGCATAGTACAGAGGTTAATATAAGATAGTACAATTTAGAGGGACTCCAAAATTAATATACCTTACCACTTACAAATCCTATTAGTGGTCTTGTAGCGGTCTATAATCGTCAGAATACCATACGATAGCACAGCTTATTACCAAAGTCTAAAATCACTTTATGTGATAGGGTGTCTTCGAAACTAAATGGGACATAAAATAATAATTAAGGCGATGAGTAAACCAACTCTGATGGAGATGGCGAGTGATGTTGCTACGAATGATGATTGAAATAGAGAATAGAGATATCAGAGATAGAAAGCCTGCAGCCAATTAATTCAGCATTTGCAATACATTTGCTGCAGCCATTAAATAATCATTGTATCCTCTTTCGATTCGAGTTTCCCAACTTTTGAGGGTCTCAAGTAAAGTATATTTTGTACTGACATAATATTATGAGGCTGCATCAATAAGATGGTATCAACAACAGTAAATGGTACAACCAATGGAGGTCATAATATCAACATGAAACAACAGAAACGACCAAGGAAACTCAAAATAACAGTAATTGCAACAATATTGTTGTCAATGTATATTATATTCATCTATCTTATATTGATAACATTTCATAGTGGTACTGCTAATGACAATCAAGATGGTAATGCTATAGATAAGTCTGGCTATCGACCTCCAATAACATCGCATTTACTAAGGGCTAACAAATCTTCACAAACTAGTACTTCAAATACACAAATAGTCAATGAACAAACAGACCAAAGTAAGACGAGAGAACTAACACTATCCGACTTCTGCGGTTTATGTCACTGGCGATCACAAGGTTTCAACTGCAACGAACGTGTAGATTGGGTAGTAAAAACAAAACATCAAACACTCAACGAGGCCAAGGAAGCTAATCTTAAATATTGCTATAATGCCAATTCATGTAATGACAAGTTAAACGATGAGGGATTTATGGAATGCGATGAAGAACTTGCTAATTCACCTAATGGTATACCCAAGGATTATAAAGTGGGAACAATGAAACATGTTGAGAAGGCACCGGAGTTGGAGGCTATATTATCTGGTGAACAGTTTTTAATATCAACTTCCAAGGTCAAAGATATAAATAGTAACGAGGGAATGACATCAATAGTACGTCATAAAGAGAATGAAGAAGGATTGCGTGATCGAAGGATGGGCGAGGATATAGTGACATCTGTATTAACAGCTGCAAAGTATGGTGATCGACAATATGATGATACAGATGAAGCAGAAGGAGAGTCTAATACAATCACTGAAGAAACGAATCATAATGATGAAGGACGAAAAGGAAATATGCCAATATTAACAGCATATTGTGAACAGGTCAATCAAACAGCATGGGAAACAAAACCACTGCCAATCCGTGATGGATTAAAGATTAAAGAAAGCATCTTCTCAGTATCATACCCACATGTTACATCCTGCAAGGCATTATCATCTCAATGGCCAATAGACACTCCGCCAGTCGATCTTGATCCATATTTGCCCTGGATACACGATGTATTCCCAAGCTATGATGGTACGAGTGTTATGTTCGTCGCACAGAATAGAAGACGATGTTACAATGGACAACGACGATTGAAAATGGGTGAGACGGAACCAAAAGGTGCATTCTCTCATAAGGGTTATATACATTTAGATTATGGTAAGAATTACTTCATGAGACCACAGAGTGCATTATTTCAACATGTTCCAGTAAAGAAGGTTACTGTTGAAGGCTCAAATGGCGATGAAGATGAGCCACGATGGCGTTTGGCATCTCACGAAGAAGCCGACGATGATGGGATTGACACTAGATTCATTTGTCGATTCAAAAGCTTTGATCCTGATACATCAACAACATCAATAGTAGGATATTCACTATCCAAACATGTGGTAGATTACGATTATCATACATATCGCAAGGGATACAAATTCTCAGCAACAGAGGCAGGGTATGATAATCACATGATATGGCAAAGTCAACTCTTATTCAAATGTACAATACCGCAAGCATATCATGATAGAGTACAAAGTGGAGATGTTGTTATTGATGACTATTCAACTCTGTATGTTGATGTTATACCAATTCGAACAGCACCGAGGTATACGCCACCAAGAGAGTTTCTACAACCAAAATATGACTTTCATAATGAGCTTGAAAACTTATTCATACCAGACATAGAATGGGGTAAAGAACATATATTGCCAAGGATTAATGAAAGTGGCCGATGGGAGAATATACCAATCTGCATGCCTAGCTTATTATCACATGGAATAATACCAAAGGATGTTGATGTGAATAGCCTAACAATACCGGAAAATGAAAGTGATAAGAAATACGTTGCATACACGGGTGAACTTCCACCCAAGATACACAAGGTAATAGCCTGTACATGGGCCTCAACTACATTCAAAACACGGTCGAATAGAGCACAAGTCGGTGATGGTAAACGTCGATTGAAGGAATGGCTAGAATTCAATCTTCTCTCCGGATTTGATCACATATATGTCTATGACAATAGTGGAGCATTTACTAATGAAGATTCATTGGCTGATATAATTGATTTATTCCCTCCTGATAGAGTCACACGGGTTGATTGGCCATGCAAGATATGTAGTAACCGAGATGGTAATGAGGGTGAAAGATCGAGTCAATACGCTGCCGAGAGCTCTTGCAGGCTGCGATTTGGAACACACGCACGATGGCTAGGATCGTTTGATACAGATGAGTATCTAGTCCCAATGGGAGAGTTTAATAGCATGGGAGAAGTGGCCGATGAATTGGACGAGAATAATGTCAAGGTAGCAGTATTCAAGTCATCACCTGCCAAGCCACGCTTTGACCTTCTTGAAGATTATACAAAAACAAAGCAGGCGGATGGAACATTCACACCCACTGTGCCAGAGGACGAGACGTTTTTACACACGTACAACTGCAATTGGGAAGCCTTCCCAAGGAAGAATGATTTGTCTCATAGGCGGAAGCAAATGTATCGTGCAGACTATGTCAAGTTGCATTACGTTCATTACTCAACGGTCACAGTAGTGTCTCAAATGACAGAGATGGAGACCAAGTCTGCCCACGAGAGTTGGATGCATCGGTATGTTGAACGACATACTCATGAGTTCGATGAAGAGAGGGAGGCTACTATGCTTCATACTAAAACCAAGGTCGCACGAAATATGTTATCTTGGGATCGTCGGTGTAAACAGTCCTCATTTGTTGAGGGGTATTGCCATATCGGATTCCCTGTTCCAAAAGAGTTAATCAATAATGTTGGCATATCACAAACGAATGATGATGGCTATGCATACAATTGCTTCTTGAATGAAAAGATTGAGAACCAGTGGTGGCCAAAATTAGTCGAGGCAGTAAAACAACGGAAGGACAGTGTACTTCAAGCTTAACTTATGAGATGTGACTAACATTACTAAACATAATCTATTTCAATCAGCATCAAAGTATACTCAAAATTTCCTTTGCCACGCTCTTTGCCAATTCACCATGCTCACTTGCAACACGTTCTGCAGTCGATCCAAGACTTCGTTCCTTGGCAAGTCCCTTCACCTCCATTCCACATGATGCTGGTAGTAGCAGTACTGTCCCAAGTGCCATGAGAGAACGGACAATTGGTTCCGATTCATACTTACCACATCCCAAGATGGTTTCCACTACATCAAGGATACACTCAGCCTCTGAAGTAGAAGGCGAAGAGGATGAATGGATATAGGAGCTAGTGTTGAGGACGGCAGTTGCCACCGAGAGTCGTACATTCTTATTGTTGGATAGTGCACATAATTGTGCACATTTCAAAGTTCTACAAGCCAAATATGAGGAGTGTGGTGAGAGAAAGTATGAGGAGACGTGTGTGAGAGGAAGACGAAGATAACAAAGAATCAGCATGCAAAACATGTAACATACCTATCCATCAGACTCCCGGCAGCACTAGCCGAGCCACTGCCACCTTTATAACTATTTGCAATTAACCTCATCGTTAACATTGGCACTGCCACCTCCCCAACAATACTCTCACCCATTCCCAAGCACATATCAAGTGCTCCTCCTAACACCTCTTCCCAATATCCTCGTCGCTTTGCGCTTGCTGCATCTGGATGTAATACCGCCATACGTGCCAAGTCTAATGCCGGAAAGGCATGCTTCGCACCCCACTGTGTTACCATCTTGTGTATAATTGCTAATTCCATATCAGAAATGGTAGATGAATGATACCGATTGGTAATCGAGAGTGTATTTGATAATGTATCCAAAACATCATTAACTTCATTTGATGATAGTTGTTTCGATGATGGTGTTACTTCATTGTTGAATTCACGTATTTTCATTATAACCTTTGTCAATCCCTTCTTATCTACGCCTGCATCAAATGATTTATATCCCTTCACGGGTAGGTAGTCATATGTTGGTGTAACCTCCATTGGAGTTGGTGCCGAGCTGTAGGATGATGGTGCACCACTTGAAGCAGCAGCACCACCACTTGCAGCACCTCCCAACGTAAGTGCACTCTCACCAGCACGCTGTCGAATATAATCAGCAATCTGTGCTAAATATCCCTGATTTAACATATGTTCATCAATAAAATTCTGTGCAGTAACGAATGGATTGTCACCATTATTATATCCAATTTGTAATGTCTGCACTCCACCACTGGGTACATCAATTTCAATTGGTAATACGTGATCATACGTTTGGCCATTGAGTGTACCGGCATTGGCATTTTGACCGGTAACTTCACCAACTTCAATCCATGTTTGTGACGAAGCACTCCACTGGGCGGCAATTGCCTTACCATCTCTTTGGAAGACTTGTACCTGTCCCTCGGACCGTCCTTGTGTTAATGAATTCATTTCCCATTGGGGTAATTTAGCAATTTCATCAGGTGTGGGACCTGTGGTTCGTGTTGCCTTGGATTCTTGTACGGCTTTATCAAATGCTTCAATAATTGAAGTGGATGCAACCTTGGATGGTGATCGGGTGAAGATACGGATATTCCCATCATTACATGTTGTAATGAAATCACACGATGATGATGAATCACTACTTGCTAATGGAGCAACTTTCCATACAGTACCAGGATGGCCAATAATCTGTGCATCCTTATTAGTACCATCGGATACATCCCAAATAACAACATTACCATCCTCACTACCGGCAATAACTGCCTTATTCTTCCAATTACCCACAACACATAATGATAAAAACATGGGCGTGTCATTACCAGGATAGGCTAATGTTGATGTACACTTCCCATCAATTGCCGAACGTATCTTTACTGTACCATCATTGGAACATGTATATATGGAATGTGTCTCGGAATCATATACGACATCACGTATTGGTCCGGAATGATCATTTGATACCTTTTTTACCAATTCTGACTTGATACCACTCCCATTACTAACGAGTTTCCATATACGTACGGTATGTCCAGTAATATTATTACCATTCGCCACACCCGCGCTTACAGTAACCAACTTTCGTACAGTATTAGATTCGCATGGCAAGCCTGCCACTGAGACTGTATTCTCATGATTATCCAATGTGCATAAACAATCATATGTGTTAGATGATGAATTGATGTTCCAGATTTTAGCAGTACCATCCCATGAACCACTAACTAACCATGGCATACTATTATTATCCTGACCTTCAATCCATGATAAACTAGTAACAGCATTAGTATGGCCATTCATTTCGAATTTCAATTGATGTGTATTGCCATCCATTATACGGATGATACCATCTTTACATCCAGTTGCATACAACGAGCCCAATTCAGTATTGCTGGAAGATAGAGACGCAGTGGATAGAATGGCAACTACGCCAAATGGATGACGAGTTTTCGAATCACCCGGTTGGATTTCCAACTTTGGTTCATCAGCATTGTTTGAAGTGGGTAGAGTTATATGTGAAACTATACCTCCCTGTGATCCTGCTAGTAATTCAATTGAATTATTTGATGATCTAGTTGAGGAAGTTACACAACGGACTGGTTCGCCATCGGTTAGTAGCTGTGATGATAGGATATATTCGTTTAGTAACTCGTCAGAGCTTTCTGATTCCATTGGTGTTGCCATTTTATGAAACTATTGAGATATCACTGAGACGCTACACAAACCGATAATACAGTTAGTCTAATACAGAGAGTATACCGTTTGTATGAGGATACAAATACCAAAGCAAAGCAGCAATACACGAAACTTGGATATTACTTGAAACCGAAATCCGAAAAATGAAAATTGAAGGATACCTACGATACCCTCTTCATGAGTTGAAGAGTGAGGTGACTCTATTGCAACCGTTAATTTATTAAGTCCACTGTTTATTAATAAACCTTATCATCAGTAGAATATACACCTTTATTAATACTTAATTGTGCAGTTGACGAGGGGTTGGGCTCATTCTGGAGGTATTGGATACACAACAACAAAACAAAATTTCACAACAAACAAAAACAAAATACACAAAGTATATAATTACAACATGACATACGGCTCAGGTAGACCAGATTGGGCAAGGAATGATGTAGAAGATGGTGTTCCAAGGAATAGAAATAGTGGTAACTCCTTATCCGGAGGGGGTTCATATCAAAACAGTAATAATAACTATCAACCACCACAATTAAAACACGCTACATATCAAGATCAACAAACGAATATATTAGAAGATGCCACCCGTACACACGTCGCGGCTGAAACAACAGCCAATACAGTCTTGGCAACATTACACGCGCAACGACAACAATTGCAAAATGCTAATGATGATACATGGCAAATGCGTACCAATGTTGCAAATGCACAAAGAGAATTACGTGAATTACAAGCAAAGGCATGGAAGAAGAAACAACGATTATATATAATAATTGGTATATTGGGATTTGTGGATTTAATGTTATTTTTTAGAATAGTTCAGTGTGGTGGTAGTTTCTTCTGTAGAAGATATTGATAAGTAGGAGTGTGGATTGCACTAATATCCTAATTTGGCACCTTCCTTTTGTATCTTCTTTCTTCGTCTCTGTTTCTGCTCCTTAATCTTCTTTTCGTGTTCCTCTTCCATGCCAGCGGGACGTGGAGGAAAGATGACTTGTTCATATGTCTCTAATTCCTTTTCTAACTCATTCTTCTTTTCATAGGGTATACGCACCCACGGTCCATTACTCCCAGTAGATCGTTCAGCTGTAGTCCTATTCCGTTCGACACCATTCTTATTCTTAAGCCGTACAAATTTCGTTGAAACACTCCATTGTCCAGTGGCACGATATTCCATCAATTGATCTTCATAATCACTTCGTGCATCCTTTGCCAATTGTACATAATGTTCACGCTCCTTCTCTTTTAGATTATTCCACATACTTGATATACGTCGTACTGCTGATATTTGATTATGATGCCGATCTGGATTATCATGTCGTAACTTTGTTGTCATTTGGGATACATATATAACATATCCAGTTTGGGGTGGTTCAGGCGGTGCCGATGGTGCGTCAGCATCACGCTTAAGACGTCGTCTCCTTCCACCAGGTATACGAGGTAAATCCCATCTATCTGAGCCACGTTCTTCTAACTGTGTTTGACGATATCGTCGTTTCATCATACGTTTATATTCTGATACTTTATTAATAGTACCATCTGAATTTTGATGTATAATATGATCTGGAAGATGCGCGTTATCATAAGTAATGAGGTGAAAGAGAGGTGATTTTAACATATGTTAGTACACATGATATGCAAAGGCAATCAAATAAAGTCAAATTAAGGTCAAATAAAACAGCTAAATCATCGAGACTTCAAACTGAACACACACATACGACAAAACAACACAAACACGGACTTTCCAGTATTCTGATGACCACCCGTGGTTGTTAGGACTAAAGGGAAGGCTGATAATGTACCTCTCATGGGATTATACTTGTGACGAGCCTGTACTGCAAGTGCTGCCTCTTGTTGCAAATCCATTGCGGGTGTATTGTTTGTTGCTGTTGCTGTTTGTTGTTGATCATCTGATGTTGTATTCGTTGAAGAAATTGCTGTAGCATCACCACCTGCAAAGTTATTAATTACTGAGCTGTGGACGGTTAAACCAGTACTTTGTATTATTGATTGTGCATGTTCCAATTCTTCCTTTGCATCTTCCGTCTCATCATCAACACGGAGGAGTAAATCAGCAACATCTTCGGATGTTAAGTTGGCCATAATTTTGATGGTATTTTGATATCCTCTTAAGTTAAGTTTTATGATCGATCGGATTAAAATCATTATCATCTAAACGGTATCCTTCTAAACTAAAAATAGTCAAATCTCAATCAGCCTTACTACGTACCAATAATATAAGCATTTAACCTCTTCTATCCAAGTGGTAAGCTTATCTATATGTGGAGATATATTACCGTTTGACCGCTGCTTGCGATTGAGCGCCAAAAATGTACATATCTTATGCACACTCTCATATTTTTTTCTTATCTTACTGCATATATCTATTAGGTATAAGTAGTATCTTTGGTAATACAATACAGGTCATATCCATAGTATTATATTTCTATGACCAAGCGTGTTAAATCTCCGTCAAGTATTACAGAAGAAGAGAACGATCAAAAACGTATCCGTGGTGAAAGTACTACCAACTCAGCATTACTAAACATTCGAGGTGGCACAACATCTACTGATACAAACATGCAAACTGAAGAAGACAACAAACCATCTTGGGGTGACTACCTAGGTGGATGGAAATTAGGTGCATCAATCGATCAAGAAGCGGAAAGAATTGATCGTCAAAAGGCAGCATTCGGTCATGAAACTATTGCCCGTCTAAAAGATTTGAATGTATTAATTATTGGTTGCGGCGGGGTGGGTGTTGAAACTGCCAAGAATTTGATATTATCAAATGTAGGCGGTGTGGTATTGGCGGATGATACGATTGCTACGGAAGTTTGTAGGGGTAGTAACTTTTATGTTACGGAGGAACATGTTACGAAGGGAGATGTTACATTGGCCGAGGCTAGTTTGGTCGAGTTACGAAGTCTTAATCCATTTTGTAGAGTGGATATATTGTCCAAGGGTTGTTCTTTGGGTAATGATGTGATTCTATCCAAGGATGTATTGGGTACACATCGTCCATATGCAGCTATTGTTGTTACTAAATTATTACCCAAACAACAATTGTTTGAATTGAATGAAACTGCAAGGTCGAATGGTATTGCTTTCATTATGGCTGTATCGAATGGTGTAACATCCTCAATCTTTAGTGACTTTGGTCCGCAGCATGAGATTACTGATGCTACTGGAGAACCAACACAAACACTTGCTGTATCCAATGTTGAGGTATTGGACGAGAAGCCAAAGCTATTGCAGGTTGAGGGCGTAAAGGATGGTGAGAAGGTTGTGATTGTTACAGTAGCTCAGAATGATCATGGTCTTGAGGATGGTGATGTTGTCGTCCTGGAGGATATGAGGGAGGGGTTGGAAGGTTTGAATGGCAAGAGTGTTACTGTAAAGAGAGTTGCCATTACAAGTCCAACGTCGGCAAAGGTGGATACTCGAGGAGTTGCATTCAAAACAGCACTTGCCCTACCCACATCATCAGTCTTGGCCAACTTTGAACGTCAGTATGAGTTTTACAAAAGTACATTTGATGAAGAAGAAGGCAACTCGGGAAAGAAAATGCCAGTACGTACAATTACCATCTTCAATCGTCTTGCATTAGTTCTCAATGATGATAGTGGCAAGCAGTTACTTGAGGAGAGTGGCATTACTTCCATTGATGTCTTTGGATCGTATCAGTCGGGTGGATTACTAAATCAAGTACGACCACCCATTGGTAAAGAGTATCGTTCACTTGCTGAAACATTGGAGAAGACTCCTGTACCACAAATGTTACGAGGTGAAGATTGGGAGCTTGGGAAGGGAGTTGACATTCACCTCTCGATTGCGGCTGTGTTGAACTTTCAAGAAAAGCTTGGTCACTGGCCACGGTTGCACAATGCAGATGATGCTAGTCAGTTGGTAAAGTTGGCAGAGGAAGTTTCCAATGAACGTAAATCAACTGAGGGTGCATGTTGGGCTCAGGGCATTCAATACGGATTTCCCATGGGAGAGCCTCGTGACTTGGATGAGAAGAGGATTGGTCGTTATTCTCGTCTCTTTTCAACCGAGCTATCAGGTTTCTGTGCTTTCTTGGGAGGAGCTGCTGCTCAGGAAGTGATTAAGAAGTCAGGTAAATTCACTCCGATTGAACAGTGGGTACATCACGACGAAGAGGCGTTGGTTGTCGATGAATGCAAGAGTAATATTGGTCCTCTCTTCGGATCTCGATATGATCATCAAATTGCAATCATGGGCAAGGACTTTCAAGCACGTCTTGCAAATCAACGTATCTTCTTAGTTGGTTGCGGTGCACTCGGATGTGAATACCTCAAAGGACTAGCCTTGATGGGCGCTGGGACAGGCAAAGATGGCAAAGTTTGGGTAACAGATATGGACAGAATTGAGGTATCTAACCTTTCTCGTCAGTTCTTATTCCGTCAGCCGGATGTAGGTCATCCTAAATCTGTCCGAGGAGCTGCTGTAGTAAAGAGGTGGAACCCTAATGTCAACATAGAGGCATTAGAGAAGAAAGTCGGCGACGACAGTGAAGATTTCTTTGATGATAAGTTCTGGGAGAGCTTATCTGTTTGTTGGAATGCTCTCGACAACGTACAAGCTAGACAATATACCGATGCACGGTGTTTGTTTTACTCAAAGCCATTGCTAGAAAGTGGCACATTGGGAACAAAGTGCAACCATGAGGTGATTTTACCATTTCGAACATCTAGTTACAACGACGGGAAAGAAAGTGACGACAATGAGGCACAGATTGCCATGTGCACATTGAGATCCTTTCCCTATCTTCCCAAGCATTGCATTGAGTATGCCAAGCAAGCATTCTTCTCCGACTAGTAAGTGCAAATACCTATCCTTGTTTATGTGTGTCTTTATGTGTTCATCCGCTTATGTCCTACCAACACTATCAATTCATCAATAGCTTTGAATTTGGACCCGATGTATATGAAAACTTCCGTGCTGATCCAATGGCGTTCTTTGAACAGCTTGATACGATGGAGCCTGGTGATCAAAGCCGTAGTTTGCGCATGATTCAAGCATTTATTGATTTACAGGAGGAAGCAGGTGGGAAGATTGACTTCAAAGGCTGTGTTCGAATTGCTTTCAACAGAATGTTGAAGGATTTCCGCACCTCCATCCTTGACTTGTCGCACTCTGCTGATGAAATGGAAAAGGTGTGTATATATTGTTCATTGTGTATCATACTCATGTTAGCCGTTTATATTCTCACTTCTCATTGTCATCACACATCGTAACAGTCAACTGGTAAAAAGTTCTGGACAGGCACAAAGAGAAGACCTCGTCCAGTTGATTGGAATGACCCAATTCCTCTGTACATGGAGTATCTCTACGCCACGTCAAACTTGTATGCTTCAGTTTGGCAAGTAGAAGGTGTTCGTGATAGAGATGAATTCGAATCTATTGTGAAGGAATTGAAATTAGAGCAACCTGAGTGGAAGCCCTCTGGAGAGAAGGTAGATTTGAGTGAGGGTGATAATGAAGAGGGCGGAGATGGTGCTGGTGGTGAAGATGATGAGAAGCTAAAGGGTGATTTGTACAAAGTCGACACATCGAAATTGCAGCCAGCTCAGCCAGCTGAATTCGAGAAAGATGATGACCTCAACTTCCACATTGACTTCCTCACCACGGCAACCAATATGAGATCCTGGAACTACGATATCAAAGCATCACCACGTCATACCGTCAAGGTCACTGCAGGTAGAAGTGAGTATATTCTTTTGTCTGTTGTTTTCTTTTGCTGTCCTTGTACGCAGCTCTAACCCACAACCTCCCTTTGTAAACAAAAACAGTCATCCCTGCCCTTGCCACCACAACAGCAATGGTTTGCGGTCTAGTTGACATTGAGTTCTTCAAACTTGTTCTTGGCCTTCAATCTCAAGGCAGTGACAAGTTCCTCAACTCGAATATTAACCTTGCTGCAGGCAGTGGTAACTTCACGACATTTGCCCCAGATCCTCCTCTAGATATTGAAACCGGATTGGAATCTCCTCTACCGAAATCATTCACATCGTGGGATAAGATTGAGATCTCCTGCAAGACCAAAGAGATGTCCGTCGAACAGCTCGTTCTGTACATTACACGAACGTTCGGC
>Ga0214478_100197_pt1 | contig 35160 bp, 28 predicted proteins | sample M1_20Mar14CPVII9_2_FD_178001 | JGI IMG/M metagenome (GOLD analysis project Ga0214478, IMG submission 178001) | Marine eukaryotic communities from Monterey Bay, California, United States - M1_20Mar14CPVII9sort6BwellD7 | ecosystem: Environmental > Aquatic > Marine > Unclassified | place: USA... | reverse complement strand
CTAGGCAAGCGGTTGAGATTGAGGGGCTCTATTAATACTGATGTCAAATGAATATTGTTACAGGGTCACTGATATAATTATAAAATAGAGAATGTGTCAGTAGCAATAGGGACATACGCCGAATAAGCACGAGGAAATACCATAAAACCAGAAACTACTTTCACATGAATATGATAGTGTCAACAATAGGCCAGGGATATATTACAAAGCAAGCAACGAGGAGATAAAACCAAATACAAATACGTACCATGTCAACTTCTTCTGTCGATTCACCAATATCAAAGAAGAGGCACGAGCCACCAGAATATTCGCACCCTGATCCTACAAAGAGAAAGAGATGGACATGGGAGGCTGAGAAAGATTATCTTAGAAATAAGAAGTCAACAAATAAAAAGAGGTTGGTACAAGCAACAAAAGATGAAGAACCATGGTCAAATTCACATTTATTAAACTTTCAATTATCAAAAACACGTATTAAACAACAGTATACAGATCATAATATATATCAATGTTTAGAAGTGAATTGCAATAGTAATGCACAAGGTGGTTGTAAAAAGTTGTGTAGAAAACATTACAGTGAATATATGATATGTACGAAACAAGTCAAGACTTGGGAATGTGTCTGTGGTGAGGTTGTTATGGAAATTAATAACAAGTGCGGAAAGTGTCATCGTTGGAAGACGTAAGTTTATTGTTTTGTGTAAAAGTGTGCATATGATGTGCACTTTTTTCAGTATATAACTGTTTATATCTCTTCTTTTCATATACTTTCATACTCCCACAGCGGTACAGATATTAATAAACACCGTGCATTACCCCACGGAATTGATAATAGTAACAGTTATATACCTGTTAGTGCATTGCAATCATCCACAAATACAGAATTGAGAAAGGAAGAACAGTCAAAGGCTGAGGATAGAGAGAAACATAGCTTGACTGCGGCTCAACCAAATACTCAACAGCCGCAGGATGAGATTGATGTCCTTGATGAGATTGCCGCTGAATTCGAAAGTGAGAAGAATGCCAAAGAACAACAGCAACAACAACATCAGCGGGATGAGATTGCCGCCGATTTGAATCGCTTGCAGCATATGAAGAGGGAAATGAATGCACAGCAAATGAAACAACTAATTCAAGCACAGGAAAAAGCGGAGGCAATGAGTAATACATCATTGATAAATCAGGTACCAGCATTAACTTCTCGTTTAGCAGAATTAGAAAGATTGAGAGTACAACATGTTAATTCTGGGATGTTACCGTCATCCGCTTTGATTCAAGAGATTGAAGCAATCAATAATGCATTGGCAAATGCGGTACCAATACTAACTACTCGGCTAGCAGAATTAGAAAGATTGAGAGCCCAGCATGCTATCTCTGGGATGTTACCACCATCTGCTTTAAATCAAGAGATTGAGTCAATAAGGATGAAGCTATATGTAAAAGGTGCAGAACAATCTCAGTCTGTACTTGGCACTCCTCATCCTCGACAGATACTTCCAACGGTACAGAGCACAGTAGTGCCACCACAACAACTTAGTGGGCCATTTATTGGAAGTACTGGTCTTAGTAATCGCATTACAAATCACAGACAGTTGAGTTATACTTTTAACAACAATAATAGCAGTAACCTCCTTGGAAACTTGAGTGCTACTAGAAGCTTGACAAACAGCAACAGTACCAACCTGAGTGAATTAACAAACGACCAATCAATAACAGCAAGGCTTTTGGAAAATCAAAGAAAGCAAATAGCATTATTGTCGGCAATGGAAAAGGACAAGACTAATGCCGCCTTATCAAAAGTTAATACTGATATCAACGTATACAAATCATTATTAATCGATAGTAATGAAAGAAAGGAAATGGCTTTAAGGGACAGTCTTGAGAGTACAAGCGCTCTTGATAGAAGAAACTATGCTACTGGGGCTTTATCGGCAGGTTCATTAGATAGTGGATGGCGTAAACAAGCAATATTGGAGATACTTGAATATGAGAATGCAAAGAAGAGTACTACCAGTATACAACAAACAACACAACCTGATCCTCCTTCCACTTCATCTCTTTTAAATTCACATCAATCCACAGCAATAGACAGTTCGAAACAGCAGCAAGTACAACAGCAAAGTATACAAGAAAAGAGCAAGTCAAATACTACTGTGCAACGCAAGCTCACAAGTAAAAGAGCGTTACAGAAAGAGCGCAACAACCAAATAGCGTTACAACTACAGGAACAACTTGCTAGTGGAGCTCTTCCAATTGCGACTACTAAGACATCACAACCACCGGCTACTCCTATAAGGCACAGGTTGTTGCCGGGGCAAGTAATACCCCATCGGATTTCCACTTCGAATGAATCAAGTCAGAGTCCCAAGGTGAAGATCAACCCGATTGAGACCTCCTCTAAAGCACCAATGCATACTAATACAGTATTGAGACAGCAACAATTAGCACCAGATACCGTTATAGGCCAAGGGATACCAACTCTGCAAACTCTGCATCAACAACGAATGCAACTTGGATACAATCAATGGCAAAAGCAGCAGATAAATGCTTCAAATATCTCTCTAAAAGACTGTTGCAGACACAACTTGAATCCAGCAGCAATACCTCGCGATCCATTAGATTCAGATGATGATTGGGAGAATACTTCATTGCTCGAAAAAGAGATTGCGTGGCTATTAGAAGAAAGTGAGGTCTTTTTGCCTCCTGACAGTAACAGGTCCCAAGGGTGGATGCCTGTTTTACTAAAGTTTGCGTGGGCACATGGATCATTAGAATTACGAGAAAGGCTGGCAGAGAAGTTTCCTTCCCTTGTGTCGACATTGATCAGGAGACTGAGTGGTATTATTAGGACTGAAGAGACTGATGCTGGCTTCATCTGTGTGAGGACTTTATTGACCGACCCAAGTGTTGAAAAGATTACTGCTCTTCGGAAGGAGGCACATCAAGCAATGCTGTTTGGATTTCGACGATCTGATGCCATTGAGGCCGAGTTGAAGGCTATACAAAAGTCAAAATGGAGTTCAGCTGTGGAGGAAGTAGGCGATGATATACCTCTTCAAATAGGCAGGCCGCGACATGTACGAAAGAAGAGGTCGGTGCATGATAAGCTTCTAGAGACTGCTCTCGGACAAGACACAATGGCAAAGCCATGGGAGAAAAAGAAGCAAAATAATAAGAAACGACGCCGCCGAGGCGAGAAACAACAGAGGTCAGAGATTGATGTGGATATCCTGGCCAATCAAAAACCTACAGAGTTGACACCACTCGAAGATGAGATTGCATGGTTGGTCGAAGAAAGTTTAATTCTTCTACCAAAGGATATGCTTGATAACGAAACAAATGCAGTTAAGCCAATGACCCCGTCGACAATCTCAGCTGGATTAGTCACCAAGAGCGCTGAGATTAATTGGGATTTCGTGTCAGATAATGCAAGTGAACAGCTTACGAAAGAGCTAGAGAGGATTGGAGGTATAAAAAATTGTCGAGGTAGACCACTACAAAGAATCATTAGATATCATCAGAAGGACGTTCGAGTTGCATTCTCGAATCGTCGCGATGATATTGCGTCTCTCTTGTTACTCAGGGGTTACCGACGAAAGGAGACAAAAGAAACTGTCCCAAGTCACGAGTTATTGCTACAGACCGGTCTACAAAAGATATGGGCAGTACGATTGATGCGGAGGAGACAGAATGAAAAGGCAAATGATGTCTCTGTCTCGGCCAAGGACCTTGATGCTGCTTGTCGGACTAAACAAAAGAGTCCAAGGAAGCCCCGATCACCAAAGAAACCCAAGTATGCGCCAACTCAGGTTGGTACGTCGTTGATATTGACTGCTGAAGAAGAGGAGATCGCTTGGTTACGTGAAGAATTCGAACACAAGCATGGTATGAAGTATTATGATTGGGACTACATTGAAGATAATTGTTCAGTACCATTGTTGCTTGCATTGGGTGTAAAGGAGTGTGCGCCCAGTAGTTTTCTATCTAAAGAATCACAAAGTAGGTTGAAGAAAATGGTCCGGGTGGATATACCCAGTGTGAAGGAGGCCTTTGAACAGAAGCGGATCGATGTTAGATATGCCATAAAAGGCGGCTTTCGTCGTGATCGTTCTGAGCACTTGCCCACGATGCCAATTGTACCAAAAGAAGTATCTACTCCAATAGTCCGCAAGAATGGCACCAGTGTTCTGGATGTTGATTATGCATACACTCAAAATGAAACTGTATGTGTCAAGAAGAGTCAAGAGAAGAAGACTGCCTTTAATTGGAATCGCTTACTTCACCTTCAAGATATAACTGGCAGAGAAGGAGATAGTATAGTTCCCTTCTCACTCTTTAGAAACTGCCTATATCATTTCAAGCAATGTAAGAATGACTTTGCGACTCTGCCTCAGATTCATAACAGCCTCATCAAGGTCGTTGAGCATTTCATAAACACCAATGGCGATGAGATAGAGTTCATCTGTCACGTCATGACGATACTCGATGGCTATCCGGAACTTATTCTGGGATTGAATAAGGTGTTACCTGATGATTACAAGATTGATATGGCAGATTTACAGCCGCTACATGCGGCGGAGGTCAATCGTGATGCAGTAAAGGAAAAAGAAGAGGAGAAGAAGACAGAGGTGAAAAGGAGAAAGACTCATCAAAAGGTAGAGACAGCTCCCTTACATGATCATAACAAGAACGATTAAAGAGAGTCTGATATGAAAGAAGAAGAAGCTAAAGAAGGTGTAAAAGAGTTGACTGGCACAAGATCTCATCCTTTGAAATCTTCCTCAGATTCAGATGAAGTGGAAATTGTCGATGAAAAAGATGACGAATTCCAAATATTATCATCAGAAGAGTCTAAAGACGACTATAACTCGGATTGAGGTCGTTATAATGCATAATATTAAGTTACTAAATGCAAAACAGACTACATAGTAGAATGTATATCGGCCTTGCTTAGTAGGGTAGGAGAGGCGACAGCCGGGAGGCAGGAAAGGATACCGTGTTCAGATAATGAGGTATCCTTTTTCCACTGTCATTGATTCCTTTTTTTTGTGTTGGGTGTGAGGAGCGGAGCCTCTAGAGAGCGACAAAATCTGAATGGATTAGAGATACGACAACTCGTTTATCATTGGATGTGAAATTTGCAATCAACCTGAGAAATAGTACCCATAATAACATACATCAAAAAATACAAGAGTGAAACATACATCACAGTCAATCGGATGCATACTCTATCAAAGTGTTGCCAGCAGGTTTGTCGCCACTCGAGTATACTATTATCAGCAAATGTCAACAATAGTATCCGCTGGAATACATCATCGGCTGCTGCTGCTGATAACAGTGTACTACGAAATGTGAATAGAATAATACTCATACGACATGGCGAAAGTCTTGGTAATATTGACGAGCGAGCATATCAAACAACAGCAGATTGGAGGATCCCTCTCACAAAGCAAGGACGAGAGCAAGCATCATTAGCTGGTAAAAAAGTTGCTTCCCATTTGTCTATACAATCAAATAATGATGACGATAGTAGACAAGTCGATTTGACAAAAGGAAAGGTCTTCTTTTATGTTTCACCATACTTGAGAACTAGACAAACTTTAAGAGAGATACTGCGAGAAGTTCCAAAGGATTGCATTATAGGAATCAGAGAAGATCCAAGAATAGCCGAACAACAATTTGGCAACTTTCAATCAACAGCAATTCAAGACAATAAAGCAAAAAGAACAGACTTTGGTCGGTTCTTCTACCGCTTTCCGTCAGGTGAGTCCGGCTTCGATGTATACAACCGCATCTCGGGATTCATCGGAACAATGCAGAGAGATGCCAATGATGACCAATCTTCTAAAGGAGAAGAAAAAAGCATGACCATATGCATTGTCACTCATGGACTGGCACTGAGGTTGTTTCTAATGAGATGGTTTCAGTATACAGTACACGAATTTGAGCGCAGCTACAATCCAAAGAATGGACGAATCGTCATACTAGAACCAGCTAAAGGAGGAGGTTTTGAGTTGTCCGCAGCTGATCGACTGGCCATGGGTTTCCCGACTTACAAAGATCAAGAGCGATTTAGATTGATGAATGACTATGAGCTATTGGATAGAAGTGGTTGGTAGATAACCGTATAATGTCATCAATAACTCAACTCAACAAGCTTTGATATATATTTGCTAAGCTAAACTTACAGAATCTCCTAAATGAATGACACCACCCTGAATAACCTTGGCATACCAGCCACGCAAACCTTCCTTTTGAAACAAAGCAGTAATGAAGTACTGGCACCTTCCGACGCGTTCTTTAGCTGAAGCAATATTAGGATTGTTAATATAGGGGAGCTTGCAAAGATTCGCGCAAGGGTCCATTTGTTCGGTGATCTCTACTATGACGTCGTCCATTGTTGTTGTTTTCTTATCTCCTCCGCTTTGCTGAGATCCCATCGAGAACCTATATCTTTGTCCAATTTGAAAGAAGCTAAAGTCTACTCCCTCAATCAATACATTCTCTCCCAGGTCACCATCGCGATATCCAACACTATTGCCTTTACTTGCAAAATACCCGTTGTCTAAAGAGTTTATGTATGCACTCACATCTCTTGTGAGAATAGATATTGCTCTGTTGGGAGTTGATTTGAGTGCTGTAGTTCTATAGTGATTGTAATCTTCCGATACTCCTTCCTCAGATACTGATATCATCGGCAATGAAGGCTTACGGGTTGTATATTTAGTAGAAGAAGGTATAGAACCATCAGTTTGATATGGCCGAGCAGCAGTCCTTACAACAGATCCTCTGTTTTGTTTAGTATCATCTTTTGATGTGGTTGTAGAAGATGTAAACTCTTGTTTCATAGATTGTTTGATGCCTAATTTCTTTGCAATCTTATCAAATATATTATTGCCATTACTATTGATTGATAGAGATGTAGAACTCTTAGTTCTCTGTACATCCATTTGTTGTTTTCTCGGCACAAGTATTCTCCAATGAGCACTATTTTGAAATGCTATTGGGGGGCTCCAAGGAGTAGAAACAATTGAAGGTAATGTGCAACACACTCCAAAGAGTATACTGCGCACAATGAACATGATATTATTCGGCACCTTTGGATGCCTAGAGCATCTATCCACTCTAGAGAGAGCGGCACCACAAACACACTGAGAGAATGCACGCAAGAGGATAGGGAGAGGAGGTATCCTCTTTTATTCTTGCAATGAAAGTTGTCAGCAAAAATTTACGATAGATTGTTTGTAGTATGATTGAAATAGAAGAGGAGTGAGCAAGGTTATATATCAATATATCATACCATTGTAACCTCTTAGAGTTGTATTAAGAATCTTCTAGTCGCTTGTCGTCGCCATACCCTATAAATACATATCTTTTACATTGCAAAATATCTTTTTATTCTTGAGGAAAGATCGAAGATATCATCTGTTGCTTCTTCTACTATTGAACCTTTGAATAGTGTCAATAGAAACATGGATGAGACAGTTGAGCCATTATTAGGAGATGATTCACAGCCGTCTTGGGTAACAGGTGCACAGGAAAATGAAAATAATAATGCTTCTACATCTATAAATAATTCACCATGGGATCAGGCTGCTGCTAACTTAACTGCGAATAACAATAATAACAATAGTGATACATGGATAGATCCATCTCAAGATAAAAAGGAAGATGATTTACCAAAGATTGTATTAATGATGAGACTGGGGAACTTAGGCGCCGCAGGGTTACTTATATTTGGATCGGTGAGTATCGTCTGTCATATGTGTTGCAATTTTACTTTATCGTATCATATATCCTCATTGCAACTTATGTGCACATCTTATGAATCGGAATCACATCTGAAATAGGTTGGAAGCTTGACAAATGTATTCAGTCTATCAAAAATGGTACTAGGTGGATATGGTGTGTGCTTTGGTGCGTTGGTTTGTTGTCTTGAGGTTAATCTCTCTTTTCTACGGCATCCAATAGCATCAAATTTTGGTTTCTTATACAATCCATTTCTAAGATTAATGTTTTATGTTCTAATGGGAATGGTATCATGGAGTTTTGGCACACTATTAGGCATGATTTCATCAATAGCGCTGGGGTTACTGTCAATTATAAATACATATGTTCTGTGTCGATATCCCGGATACAGGAAGGCATTAAAAGAGATATCTGATGAAGAAGAAAAGAAGTTAAAGAGAGAGGGAAGAAAAGCAATGTGGAAACATGCAGTATCAGTACCCTGGTGGGAAGTATAATAGAATAATCGAAACTCATTTTGAGAAGTGGATTTACAGAATCTAATTGTAACTGTAACCTCATCTTTCCTTTGAATGTTTATCATTAATAAAGATATCCTCAAATTTAATCCTTCTTCTCGCCATCCCCATTATCAGAATTACTACTTAACATTTCCTTCAATTCGCCACTTTGATCTAACTCAGTAATGATATCACACCCTCCAATGAACTCTCCATCAACATATAATTGTGGAATAGTTGGCCACTGTGCATATTTCTTAACACCCTCACGAACTTCTGGATAATCCAAAACGTTTACTGAGGCAAAGTCTGCACCTGAATTTTTAAGTATCCCAACAACAGTTGCAGAGAATCCACACATTGGTTGTGCAGGCGAGCCCTTCATGTATAGCATAATACGGTTTCCTTTAACATGAGAGTCAATTAGATTGTGTATGGCATCGGTATCTGTATCAATTTCTTTCTTTTGGGGAGCAAAATCATCATGTGAGGAAAAGTTACGGGCTGATACTGATCTAATACTACTACTAACAGATGATTGTGAATTGATCGGAAGCTGTGTTTGGGCTAGTACTGATCTATCAGTACTACAATTTTGTGTGGTGATGGACGAAAAAGATTTGATATGAAGTTGTGGTCGGCTAGCCGTCGCTCCAACACTACCCGTATAATTGGACGATGTTACCAATGCTTCTGAGCATCTGGATAATGATCTGATACTGTGGCTATTGACGAATCTTTGCATCATATTTGATCCGGATATTTGTGTTGATCTCTGATGTTTTTTTTAGAGTTTGTGAGGATACCGCTTACATAAATTCGCTTGATTTCAGCAAAGTTCAGCAAACAATAGCCGCCCGCATAGTCTAATTGATTACCAAATCATGTCCAAAAGTAATGCTAGTATCCCTATCATGAGGAAGCCCGTAGACGAAATGTCTACCGGGCTAAACTCTTCAAATCTCGCAGCCTCCGCGATGCAACGCCATCCAATTGACCGAATGCAAAGAGGTGAGTTGAAAATCGAAATTATAATATGTTAGGAGTATTGACTGGTGCTCGTATACGGGGTATCTTATCATTATACTGTTCATTATGTGATGGTTGTCAATATGCTTATGTTTTTATTGGCTTTGAATGTGCACTGATATACCGTCTCTGATCTTAATTTGTACAATACCCTCTATGATACATCTCAAAACTGAACCAACAATTAATATAATAATACAATATAACTATAATAATGTACAGCCAATGCAGGTAGCGGATCAACACAATCACCACTTGACCTTGATGCTATTCGCAGATTATACGGTTCAGGACTAGCCATGCGTCTAGCAACTGAAAGGCAAATGGCATTAAAAGTTGGTGGTCGATTACCAGGATTAGATGCCAATCCAAATTCACGTGCCATGTATGAATCATTAACCGGTGATGATATATCATTAGGATTTAGTGACTATTTAAATTTGAAGAGAAACAATCCAGAGGGTGGCGCGTTTGGTGGTGCTAGTGATGAGGTACCTCATAATGCTATGGAAAGCAAGCTTGGTCTTTAGATTTTATGTATGGGCTGGTGTTATTTAGTATTAGTTCTTTAGTATTGGAAATTGGGATTAGAGTATTGGGGATTGGGGAATTATTTAGTTCTAGAAAAGTGTATAGGTGCTTATTATTATGATCAAGGAGCGTATTTTTGGTAGGGGATAGGTGCAAATACACAAGCCATGAGGGTAAAAGAGTACCTTATGGTGCACATCAGCAAATACTGTCAATAGAAAGAATGGTATAGGTTGCAATCCAATGCTAATTCAGATAAAGTAGCTTTGCAAATACTCTAATAGTATTATCTATCCTAACTAGTGTGTAGCAATCTAATCATACATTGATTTCATAGTCTCCTCATTCTCGTTTTAGAACATAAACTGAACCTGAATGCCCTCTCATAATCCTAAGGTCGTCATCTATATAAACTACATCGACATAAGCCAATCCATGACCTCCGATTGGCTTGTTTAAATGATACCCAATTATGCCTTCGTCGTCCATTTCTTCGAGGACAATGCCCAGTAGTATCTTCGAGGCAAGAGCCTTGGCCTTTTTAGCTTCATCGCCTTCATTTGTAGCTGTCTTTGTGCCAAATACCTTCTTCCATTCATCTAGTCTGTTCTCGTCTGCAGGCTCAAGAGTTCCCCCGGTGAACCAGATTGATTTGCGGTCTGGGTGATCCGGGTCTGGCAGGCAATATCCATAATTTATCATGATACCGTGCAGAGCTTCCTTGGGTTGGTCGGAAATGACAGAGGATGATGTTTCGCTTGAGCCTTCAATAGTGAAGGATGCAATGATGCTGTAAAAGGGGTTTATCATAAGAGTATGAGCTGTCAGTTATAAGCTTCGATTCAGCCGAGACAAAGAAGATATACCTTCACTTACTTGTACGTCTTTAACCTACCCTTGTTCTCCGAACTACGTTCATTATCAACCTCTCCCCTCAAGGTCTTTGGTACATACAGCGGAAGATCGTCTTTTTCTACTTCTTGTATTTGATTGTACTGTTTCTGAACAGAGCATACCAAGCCTGAAGGTTGATACATGTCAAAGGTCATCCTGCCAAGAGTGTATAGACTGTCTCCCCAAGCATTATGTCCAAGACTCGAATTACTGTATTCTGGTGGAGACATAGTCAGCCATGTACCATCAATATTTGTGACTTCCGTACAGCTTGACAACTTCCGTTTCTTATCATTTGAAGATTTCTTCATCCTTGAATACGTCTCAAGAGATGCCAGTGAAGTCTTGAAAGAAGACGAGCTAGTAGTTCCTCCCTTTTCAAGTGTTGACAGTAGCTCAGCCTTGGTAGCTTGTATCTTTGCATCAAGATAAGAATCATCAAGACCCAACGTCACATCATCTTCTCGAGCTCTCTTCTTTCTTCTTCCAGATCTACAGCTAGATGATGTCGGATGGGAAGTACTATGTGAATCATCACAACTCAAACTACACCCATCGGCTTCACTCTCCGATGAAACTTGTGCAGCGGTATTAGTAGAAGACTGAGAAACAGCTGCATCTGATGTTGATTCTGTTGTAGGACTGTGATCAGCTGTCAGCCATGCTGGAAGTTGCAATGTAGATGACTGAAAAGTTGGATAGGACGGTATTGCAATAGAATCAGGTTGGATATGATATGGCCTCGGAGTAAAGCTGCTTAATGATCCAAAGTTTGTACCTAGATCATCATCATGTGCCACAATTGGCTTATTAAAGTCATCTTCAATATCACTATCATCATCCTCTTGATCGTTGTTTGCAATATCATGATCACTATTCTCATCTTGGATATTATCATCATCGTCTTTGATATGTGTATCTTGAAGTCGTTCACATGATGTGCTCACTTCATTTGATACATTGTGTGGTTGCAATGAGGGATGAGCAGGATCATTACCCTTAAGCCACCATCTACTTTGTTCTGATCTAGCATTCTCCTCAGCCTTGGCTATGATGGCATCATTGTTTGATATGAGAGATGCTTCCGAATAAAATACTGCTGATTTATATGCTTCTTGTCTCTTATCCATATTATCATGATGGGATGTTATAGACGCCATATTGCTATATATATTGATGTCTATATATCGAACTTTTTAATCATATTATGGGGCTTTGCTCGATATTGCTTATCCGCTGAGCTCTTTTGCAAATCACATGTGGCGCTTTGATTGAGTTAAAAACTTGGAGAGTTGAAGTTGCGCACGCCGATGTGACATTCTGTGATCTATGACCATTCGAGAGTTTGGGGTTCTGTTCTCGTGACAACCGAAGGCAAACAGAAGCAAGATGTGGTTGTATAAACTCTACATGAACATCAGTTGAAACACCCGTCGAATAAAAGATCGGTTCACCATAAACATACGTCAAAAAGAAGACACATAAACATAAGCTACCCATAAAGACTACCATGCCAACTATATATGAAGCCCGATGCTTGAACTGTGGATGCCACGGACACTACAAGTGTGATTGTCCTAAAACAGAGTGCAGGAAATGTCATGGCCATGGCCATTGCGGTAGTCAATGCCATGTAAAACTACCCTCGATTAAGTTTGATGGTGTTACTATTGATGATAAGCTCAAGAAGGTCACTGAGGATGAAACAGAGCTTGGAGAAGATCATCTAGAGAAGTACTATGCATCATAACTTTTCCTTCCATTTATTCATGAGAGACGAATGCATGGAATTAGTGAAATAGGAAACAACAGTAGAAGCACTGGTGTATGTCTGCAACTAACTTGATTAGAACCGTACTCTTTAAACTAACTCGAAATAGATAATACCAGCTTGCTGTCTCTGTCTATGGAATAAAGTTCTTTCCTCTAACCTTTTTGGGGTATTCATCTCGTCTTAAACCTTTGAGTGAGAAGAGTCGATTTGCTCGGTCATCGGGCGTGCCTCCACATTTGACACCCATGGATAAAAGTATGTTCTTCAATCTGTCAGGTTCCATTTGTTTCAGCTCGTCAATGGATGAACATTTATTCAGATCAAAGGTCTGTTTTTCTTCACTTTGTTTGATGGCTTGTTTAGTTGATTCGGTTGTCTTCTTCTTGGCGGCAGCTGATTCATCCCTTGGTCTCTTTTTGGGAGGAGCATTATCATCAACTGCAGTTAGCTGCTTCTTGGAGTTCTCTTGAAGTGTATCATCATCCCCAGAGGCATCGACATCAGTTTCGGTCTTTACCAATTCACAAGCACCAATACATCCTTTCTTTACTTCATAAGCAAAGTCTGGTCCAATGTTGACATCTACAGTCTCATTCAAATTCAAGCTAACACCAGGATAATAACTAAACTTATCACCAGTATTTGAGTCTGTAAAGGCAACACCAAGATCTTCCCCGTTTACCGAGTAGCCAATCTCCATACCATCCGGTGTCAATTTACAGTAGCAACCTAATATATCGCCAGCTTTCCAAGCAGTTTCTGAAGATATCGATTCCTCCTTACCACCGTGAAACTTGAGACCTCTTGAACCATCATATCCATAAGATGCATTATCATCTCCAACACCATCGCCCGTATCACTATTTAGGATGAATGTAATACCACTACCTCCACTACTTGTATTACCCTCGGGAGAACGAATCCAACCAATCTGTGCAAGACCTGCCGTTTGAATTGTGTATTCGACATACACCCCATTCTTCTGACCATTGCTGCTTGATATATCCTTGAGTTTATCGGCATTTAATAGTACAACAGCGGTTGCAAAGTCTGATTGAGATTGTATACGGAGTTTATTATTGGATTGCTTTGGAGTCACATCAGTAGAGCTTTGCTTCTTGTTGTTGTTGCTTTCGGGTGCATCAAACACTGACATATCTCCCGATAGTGTCATTAAATGTGCTGCCAATGAATTCTCTCCAGTTGCAAGAGTTGTTGCTGCACCCTCTTCTGTTGTTGTTGCTGCCACAGACTCTTTCACTTCGTCCTGCTGCTCCTTACTCTCCTGTTTTCTCTTTCTCATATGTGCCAATATACCTTCCTTAACACTATCACCCATGACACGTTTACCTTCCTCTTCACCCCTCCTTACATATTCCATAACTGCCCATTCCTCATCTAATCGTTTCTGTTCCTTGGCAGATTTAACTTTATCTTCCTTCGATTGTCGTCCACGTACCTCTCTTTCATATTGACGTTCCATCTTTCTTTTCCCCTTCTTGGAAAAGGCTGCCGCATCACTCCATGATGGTACCATTAAATGCCAATTACGTATCCCACTGGGTGTTTTTAATGCTGATAATTCATCCACTTCCTCGTTATTACCAGATTTGGCTGCTCGATCTCGAGCTGCCTGTAATTCCTTCCATTTACGTAATTTAATTTCATCATTGACATGTCGTAATCGTCGACCGGAGAGATCACGACATGCTCCAAAGTCAAGTGTTGTACGCGCACCAGCTTGTTTCGATTGTCCTTTTAGTAAGGTACCAAATCCTCCTTTACCACCACGGATTGAAGTATATTGTGATGATATATTGATTGTTAGGGGCTCATGTTGATATAGGCTATTGTTGTTATTTTGTTGTGTGTGGTGGGTAGGGTATAATTTATCATCATTGATATATTGTTGATTTGCAATTTGATTTGCAATACATAATAGATATGCAGGCCATCCAATCTTTTGTGATATAGAGGATAGTAAATCATCTTGTGTAACATAAGAAGTGTTTGAAATTTTATCAAGGCCAGTTTGTGGAAGTGTTATACATAATGATTGACGATTTGAAGACGCTGAAGGTACACCCGCTGATGATGGGTGTAAAGGACCCTCATAGGTCACTATGAACTCGTGCCGAGATATTGCTAGCGCCATTGTACTGATATTATTATCTTCTATTACTCAACTCACCAACTCTGATCAGCAATACCCTACATGACAGTCCATATTTTTTTGTGGAGGATACCACCCTCATTACACTCTCATAATAATCGGTGTGATGATATGGTTGAAGTTATTCTTTATCAATGTTATAGATAAAGCATCTATAGATAAAGCATTATTCATATAGCTGTTATTCAGTTCTTGAGCTCTTTTGGTTCCGAAGTTAAGAAAGTAACACTCTACAAGACAATATTATATCATCTGATATCCTCAATACACTACACTACACGTATTTACAACAACATGGTGGTCTACTATCATCCCCTTGTCTTCCTACCTTTTGCAATATACCAAGTCCAAGTATCAGATGCATTTAGTATAAATCAACATCATCGGTCTGTAAAATCGTTAGTTCCATCATCGATATCGACAAACAGTAGAAGAAGATGCACATCAAAGCAACAATGTATACAGGAAGTTCCACGATTCTTTGAAGTTTTAGATGAAACTTGTTAACGTGGGAAAAGATACCGGCATGGCTTCGATTTTTAGCGAAGGACTTTCGTTTCCGTGCGAAACGGTATCTTTTGTTGTCTGACTTGCCGCCGGGCCGCCGCGGCGGTCGCCGGCGGCGGCCATTGAGGGCTCACGGCGGCCGCCGGCAAAGCGTATTGATATAATATATCGTACCAAACCAAAAATGATTCATAGGCATATGTTACTACATTACAACAACTAAGGCACTATCGAATTTCATATTGATTTATACAACTTACTTCTGAGAATCAAACCTCCTATCTCCAAGTCCAAATCAATTACATTGTGATAGAAGACATTTTAAGTTCGATTATGTGGGTATATACGATCTAGTCATGTTTTGGTTGTAACCATAATGTAGCTTCCACCAAAAGATCATCATCTTCCACTATTGCAATAATAATGACAAGTATGTTGTTGGATATTAGTAGGTACGCTGCCACCTTGCAATTATGATGTTCATACATGTGGGTTATTGCAAATGATCCTCTATCTACTCTTCTACCTCTCCGTCATTCATTGAAAGATAATGCTCCTCTTGGATCTATTGACTTTCATTGATAAAGGGAAACATATCAGCATCAGCAATGCGTGTATCTAATAACAACGGCACAGTCCCACTCTTACAGCATGCGAGTTTTGTTCAGTCGAAGTTGCTCAGTACTTGAGCATTTCCGTTTCTCTGAGCTAGCTGAGCAAGTTAGTGATTAGCTCAGAATGTCGGTCGTAATCTTGCGATGAGTAGGAGATCTAGTAACTAGTAGGTCACGTCGTCTCACAATCAAGGCTAAAGCATTGGAAGAGGCAATGAAGAAGAAGTAGTGGTAGTAGTAGTGGACGTAGTATTGTTTGTGAATGTATGAAAAGTTAATGGGCATGAGCCCTATTTGGAATCTAGAGATAGTAAAAAGACTATGTTGGGTGTCGAGTGATGAGAGCCCTAAATCAAGCGTAGAGAGATAATAACTTTATGTAAGTGCTCAATATATATGTCCAATATATCTACTCAATACATACATACTTATATTATGTAGGAAATCTTACATTTTTTATATGTAGGGTATCCTTTATCTAAGTTATTGATAAAGGGATTTACTATCTCTAGATTCCAAATAGGGCTCATGCCCATTGACTTTTCATATATTCACAAACAATACTACGTCCACTACTACTACCACTACTTCTTCTTCATTGCCTCTTCTAATGCTTTAGCCTTGATTGTGAGACGCGTGACCTACTAGTTACTAGATCTCCTACTCATCGCAAGATTACGACCGACATTCTGAGCTAATCACTAACTTGCTCAGCTAGCTCAGAGAAACGGAAATGCTCAAGTACTGAGCAACTTCGACTGAACAAAACTCGCATGCTGTAAGAGTGGGACTGTGCCGTTGTTATTAGATACACGCATTGCTGATGCTGATATGTTTCCCTTTATCAATGAAAGTCAATAGATCCAAGAGGAGCATTATCTTTCAATGAATGACGGAGAGGTAGAAGAGTAGATAGAGGATCATTTGCAATAACCCACATGTATGAACATCATAATTGCAAGGTGGCAGCGTACCTACTAATATCCAACAACATACTTGTCATTATTATTGCAATAGTGGCAGATGATGATCTTTTGGTGGAAGCTACATTATGGTTACAACCAAAACATGACGAGATCGTAGAAGGTCATTTGCAATAACCCATCATGTATGAACATTGTAATTGCAAGGTGGCAGCGTACCTACTAATATCCAACAACATACTTGTCATTATTATTGCAATCGTATATACCCACATAATCGAACTTAAAATGTCTTCTATCACAATGTAATTGATTTGGACTTGGAGATAGGAGGTTTGATTCTCGGAAGTAAGTTATAAATCAATATGAAATTCGATAGTCCTTAGTTGTTGTAATGTAGTAACATACTATGAATCATTTTTGGTTTGGTACGATATATTATTAAAATATGCCTATGAATCGTTTTTAGTTTGGTACGATATATTATTACAATACGCTTACTTGGCCGGCGGCCGGCGTGAGCCCTCAATGGCCGCCGCCGGCCGCCATCGTCAGACAACAAAAGATACCGTTTCGCACAAAAACGAAAGTCCTTCGCTAAAAATCGAAGCATGCCGGTATCTTTTCCCACGTTAACAAGTTTCATCTAAAACTTCAAAGAATCGTGGAACTTCCAGAAGACAAACATCAATATACAAACAAGAACAATACAATATGCATCACCGCAACAAGAAGATGATATAGATATAAATAATAACAACTGGTTAAACTTTGGACAAACTTCTGAAGATGATAATGAAGCCGATGCAACAACAAAGGACAATGAGGCAGAAAACAAGTTTGGTTTAGGACAGTCTTCATATGCAAAGTATGGAAGACCAAAAGATATAGATGAATCAAGCTTTGGTCCACTGTTACCAATTGCAGAAGCGGTTGATGAGGCCACAGGTGGATGGGGATTGAGCTATGCAGATTTACATCCAGTAACACCACGAACAACTGTTGGACAAGCTTTTCTTGCTACCAACTTTTTCTATGCTTTATCAGGATTGTGGCTCGGCATCAATGGTGATTGGTTCTATGGTGGATTGACAGAAATTGCTGGTATTGTTAGCTTTGTCTATCATTATACACAATTGGACTTTGGAAAGAATAGAAGTGAGGTACGATTGGCATTATTAATTGATTACTTTTGTGCTGGAGCGGCGTTAATAACGGGAGGAGTTTACATGATATCAGCTGGAATAACTTCTATTCCTTTGGAGGCATTAATTGCAGCTGGCGCATCTGGGATATGTTTATCATTGTGTTGGGTGTGGGAGTTTGGCTATCCGTATATCTTTTGGCATTCGTTATGGCATATCTTTTCAGCTTATACAGGATATTTAGTTGGGCAAGAGCACCTGGCAACTATTGCTAGTGGTGGATAAACAAACTGCTATTAGATGTTGCAATCCTTTCATAGTTTATATATTGTTTGTTTATAGCCATCTTTGTATCTTTTTTGTGCAATTATATGTACAATATGTTGCAATCAATGTCATAGTATGGTCTTTTCGTTTTACAAACCCAATCGTCGTCATCGTTTACTGAGTTTTATAAGTAATGCTATAAAGCAAAGGGCACCGAAGGTTAATACAAAAAGTATTACGCCTTTCCAGCTTATTTCTAGGCGTACTCTTTCCCTAATTCCATCGTTTTCTCCTCCTACAGCTCTAGCAACAGGAAGACTCTGTCCGCTGACTTGATCTATTGCATATGTATTGTTTCCTGCAGGGTGATTTGCAACATTGTTATTATCCGAGTCTTCAGAATTTGTACTTGCAACTGTAGCAACCTCGGCGTCTACTTCAAATACGACAGTGTGTCTGATAACAGCAGGTCGAGCAGGATTTATATAGTATTCTGCCGCTAATACTTCCTCGTTATTTGTGGATATGCTCACATCTTGTGATTGTGAAGTTGTGATAGTGTCGACATTTGAATGAATTACGCTCACATCTTGTGTTAAAGTTGTATCTGTCTCTATACCATCATTATAGTTATTGTTTGATACAACTATTCCATCGCCATTGTCTATAGTCATTTCTCATTTCACTTGCATTGCATTTTATCCACTTCAATATTCCTTCATGAATGGTAGTCAGTAGTCAGCATCGGCAAGAGAAGTAGTTGCAAGGGAATAAAATACTTATTTCAGCGAGTCAACGATCTGCCAATACAAATACCATGTAGGTAGGCGGCATGCATGTAAACCATATCGAGTCCTCTTCATAGCACTCGTATTCCTAGATAGGTTTAAAAGCGGCTGTATGATTGATACATAGGTAGAGCGGCCTCTAGGTGAATATAAAAAAGATTTGTGATTAGTTCATCGGCATCGGTCATCACTACAATACTATCGTCTTCTGTTACCATACGTTAATATTATGTCCTCAAACAAAAGACGTCGCGATGAGCTCATTATTCGACATAAATTATACATTAGAGTTGCTATAACATTAGTATTAGTTACCATATGTATCTTTGCAACAACATATGATATGTATGCAGATTTATCACTTGATTATGTTAGTGTTAGTGATGATAACAATAACATACTACCGATACCAAGGATGTTGAATGCAGAAGAAATAATACAACAATCGTATATGAACACCTTTGGTGTATTGTCAATAGAAAAGTTATGCAGTATAGATGTGGATAGTAAGACATGTTATCAAGCTCTTTTATTGGAGGCTACTAAAGAAAATCGAACAATAACAGTTCCATGGTGGCTTATTACATTGCTGAGAGACGTTCATATTGGTTTTTGGAACAACCTGACAATACAAGAACCTCCAATTGACTTTTGCACTATTGAGAAGGTAGCTACAACACAATGGAGAAACGTCCAACGCTATCTAAATGAGAATTTAGAGCCGAGTAAATCTCCTATGCCAGTTAATCTGAATGCAACTAGATTAGAAGAGAGAAGAAAACAAGCTAAACATATCAATAGAGTCGTGTTTCTACGAGACCCTTTGGAGAAGTTGCTTTCCGGTTACATTAACAAATGTGTAACTCCGTGGAGACGGAGAGTTGAAGGGCACTGTGAGCCCAACAACGTTTTTAATGGAAGTGATTTGACTGCTCAGATTGAAACCAACCGAAAGCAAATGTTTGCTGCATATGTCGATGCATTACCATTGAAATGGAACTTACATTTTATTCCTCAATCACTCTACTGTGATGGATTGTTTCGGCTTATTGGCAGTTATGACTTTGTGGGATATATGGACAACAATTTCTATAAATCATTATCAGACTTGGTCGACAAATTGGGACGAGATAACAAGTTACCAGATGCAATTGAAAAAGTATTCCATCTAAAAGATAATCTGGCAAAGGGGATAGAAAATGTAGGAACGGAGACGCAAGCAAAGACACATGTGATGGAATATTACACTGCTGCTTCTCTTCGAAGAGCTCTTGAGTACTTTGCAATCGATTATTTGATGCTAGATTTGACTATACCGAGTTGGGTGAACGATATACTAGACGAGGAGACGACATTATTTCCCCAGCGGTGATTGGACACATATATTATGATACCATACATTTGCATAAAGATAGGCAGTAAAGTAGGGTAGGAGCATGTATGAAATCTTTCATTTGTTCATGTTTATTATATATAAGTTCAACGTCTGTACACCAACACCAGTGCCAAGTTCTAAAGCCATTTACCTACCATCCTTCTCTTTTTGTTTGGATAAAGAAGGGATGATATGTGTTCTCAATATATCCAATGGTTTAGAAGCATAGTATATTGTATGAGATGTTGGTGATGAAGGAGGTATGAACCCCAGTTTGATAATATTTAACTGGTCTTCTCCTGAAATGGTTGTGCACTTCTGCCGTTGTTTAACTGGGGCGTCAATACTTCCACCTCGAGGTATAAACCTCATCAAACCTTGCACTTTATCATCTCTTGAATCACCTGTTGGTGATATAAACCCCAACTTTAGTATATCTCTTTGTTCATCTACTGATAAATGTCTGTTCTTGCTTGATGTACCATTATCTAAACTACCTCCTCCTCTCAAGATATTACGTCTTTTACAGTCGCCACCATCATTGTCAGAGGGACATGGTATGAAACCAAGACGTAGGATGTCCAACTGCTCCTCTGCAGATAACTTTCTAGTACTGCTGCAACTGTTATTATCGTTCCGACCTGCAAAATTCCGATTCCGATTTGCAATGTTGTACACACGAGAAGATGGATGGTGTATCTTAGCTGTGGCTAATACTGTTGGCCAAACTACTAAGATAGTGTAGGCTACTAATGATGGTGATAATGTATACATTATGGCTGATATGTAGGTGTTCCTACAAGAAAAAGACATATATTGTGAGAAGCAGATGGTGCAGTTTGCAATAAGTATAAGTGCATAAAATAAAATAAAAGAGATCATAACAGCCGCCGCCCTGCCGCCGCCGCCGCGATTAGACAAACTTATACATACCAGAGTTTGCCAATATAGATATGTAATAACAATACAATAGTGGTTACGGCCCTCAAAGATGATGCCCACTCAACTCATGAATCTGCAGATTCTGAGCAGATTCTGGGGTTCATTTCTCCCCTGGGACAAGGAACTTCTACTTTATGAAGAAGTTCTTTGCAAGTTTCAGTTTTAAGTTTCGTTTATACTGTTTGATTTGATAGTGTGAAGTGTGAGAGATCATATTAATATGTGGTAGTATATGAAGAATAGAGTGAACAGTATGTATAGCTATCAGTGGCTTGTCTACTTCGGGGTATTATTGTGCTGGAGTAATTTCGGCGGCACAATATCAGTATCAGCATCAACAATAAGTGCACCTACACAACCATTACTGCCGTCAACCGATAATGAAGACCAGCTAGTAGATATACTGAACAATCGAACATCTACATTCTTTAACAAGTTTGAAACGCGTGGCCCTTCATTGACACTTACTCTGCGTGATCCTTCAACTGTAACACTTCTCAGCGGCAGTTCGAGTTCAAGTGGTATCACATCAAAATTATGGCCAAGCAAAAGAGATGTTAGTGCAACTAAGAAAGCTCCTGTTATTCAAGATAATGATGATGGGACATTTGGTATATATTCAAAGTTAGCTACTATATTTCATATCACACCAACATCCAATAATGGACAACCACAGTCTACTCCTTCACAATTTACAGATGGATACATGCTAGATGATGGTGAAATATTCTTAGACCCACCAACAACAGCTTTATCTAATGGGAAATCAAGAGGACTATTTTCAATACGAGAAATGGGCAATAGTATATTAGGAAACGGATGGGGAAGATCTTTGGAGAATGTACATCCTGAGATACAATATGAAATGAAAACTAGAGAACAACATTCTACAACTTTAAATGGCAACGAGGAAGTAGTTGATACACGACCATTTCCTGATTCTGCACCATGGTTAACAGGCATATCGTGTGGTATGATATGGAGTCCATTTCCAATCTACAAGACGGGATATCCAGAGGGTTATGGACATAAGTTATTGAGTGTGCCACATTATGTTCGATGTGGTGCTAAATTATCATTGCCTAGAGTTTCTTCATTAGTACGCCAAGCTTGGAGACAATCAGTTGGTGTTATCAGAGGGAAAAGTGCAGATCAACAGCACCTACAACAACCATTCAAAGCAACAACAAGAGAGTTGAATCTGGGTGTAACTTATCAAGAAAATCCATACCAATCTGACACAGGAACTGTTGAGTTGTTACTCGGTAGATCAAGATCTTCAATACCACCATCAGCAAAGTTGAGTACAATGAAAAAGTCATTACTGTCAGATGATGACAAGTATCGAAGAAACAACCATTTTCTTGTTCGATTGGCAACTGGTAGAAGTGATAAGACCAACAACAAAGCAGCAACAACAGTAAGAAACACTCTCAGCTCAATTGAATACATAAAAGGGTCGTTCCGAATGCCAACTCCATCATTCATGCGGAATAAGGGAGCAACTAGAGTATTGCGCGGCAAAGGAGTATCAGTATCACCATCATTTGACTTTGTGGAAGGCATTCCAAGATGCACAGTCTCTGGTGATGTGGGCAAAAGTGGACGAACGCGGGCAGTTCTAAGAGTAGATATTGATGATTCGACTTTAACAGTTGTTCGTGCACTTGACGAGAACAAGATCATAGCACCAACGATATCACTCAACACGGGAAAGATTGTATATGATTACTATTTCAATCTAGATGGTGCATCTAATGATCAAGCTAATAGAAAAGTAGACTCGTCATTGAGAGCACAGGTTGACCCAACTAAAGGTATAATACTCAAATGGACAGACGGTATAAAAGGAGGGCAGGGTAGCTGCTGGGTAACTGAATGCAGAGTGCCTTTAGGTACAAGTGCCCCCAGTCCATTGGCTGCCGATGTACGAGTTGGAAGGAGATGGGTAATATAATCTAGTATGTTGATCAAGCTACTCTTCTTTTGTATTCATGCTCAGTTGTTTCATAGCAGTAACGGACATCTCTAATAGCAAATACATATATCACTAGTCTCTAGCAAACATCAAAACAAACAATACATCTCTTTCTTTCTTTTATCTCCAGCATATGAAGTTCTCAATTGGCAATACTTCTCGATGTAACTCTGACTCGTGTAGGATGCCCATTGCTATTGTTCACCGTCGGCTTTTGATAGTATAGCAGCAAGATTATCGTCTTCTTCTTCCTCCACTTGAAGTGTGGGTGCTGGTGAACCACCCGATTCTTTCCTTGCCGCTATTGCCTGTTCAATAGTAGCAAGAGGCACTCTTGGCGTATATCCCTTTTGTGGCTGTAATGGTGTCATTGAAGAGTTTACATGAGATATCATGAGCTTGAAGGATATGCCAGAAGTATATGTGAATCATATGAAGTAACACTTACCTGTCCTCGTTTTTTACATGCTTCTCTATCATGTTTGATCATAACATGAACACTCTGTGGTATTTTGTGTTTATGAAAGAGAATTCATACTCGGTGTGAGGAGAGGATGAGGATATCATTGCAATGACACATAGATACACTCACGTCCTCTACATGATCTGCATGGAAATGAACACTGTTACCAATACTACATCTACTCCGACATGATAAGATGGCAAATAGTCTCTCTAATCTACCTGGCCTATGCATTGCAATATTGTGTTTATGTGAATCATCCGTGGACGTTGACAACTCCTCCACTTTTGATCTATTGTTATATTTTGGCACCGCCATCTTCGATTCACTAGTTATTCTACAACAAGTAGTCTCTCTTTCTTTTTATATCATATATAATCAGTAATCCGTGATCGATAGTTTCAAGTGCCTTGGTTTAGCCGTGCCGCGTGGTGCAGTTGATTGGTGTTTATCAAGCTAGGTGTCAGAAAAAAAGGTAGGATGGCTGGGCGGCCGGGCGCCGGCGCTGGGCGCATTGCGGTATCCTATCTGAATGCCCTCACTTCGATGAGTGATGAGTCTCTTGCCTTTAGTCTCAACATTCTAGGCTGAGGAGACTTCTCAATAATAGTATAAGTTATGGTTTTGAATGGTGGCTTAGTTACTAGACAGATAATCAGAAGGTAAGGCTACTTAATAATTGTTTAATAATCATTTATCGGTTTCAGTGACTGATCAACTAAACCTTTCTTGTCCTGCTAAACAATTCGCAACCCCCTAATGAATCGGTGTGTACCTTAAGGCTGAAAACACCCCCGATTATATTCCCCTGCCCCCAAATAACTCATTTTCTAATATACAAACAGCTTACAAAAGATTCTGCATCCCCCAAGAGATATGATATTTACACCCAAATCACGAAACCCTAAGCTGCAATCTCGTCTGTTGTTGTATTCGTTGCATGTTCTTTATCTTCTTCCTCTTCGACTTCTCCCTCTTCCATCTTCCTTGTACTGTAATTGCCATTCTCGTCTACATAAGTTCCTGGCAAATCAACACCGCTGGATAAATCGGCACCGCTCTTTCTCGAATACTCATTCAAGTATTCATCACTCGTATGTGCCACATTTGCAACCGCCTCATTAAAGTCGCCACAAAAGAATGTAAAGAAACAACTTGTCATTAGGAAGAAACTCACAGATCCCATACCCCATCTCATGCTTATACCATTCTCATTCAATGCCGTGAAGACGAACGCAGGTGCCCAACCAAGAATCTGTCCATAGAATGAAATTAATCCCATAATCTCAAACTCCTGTCCCTTGGGCATTATTGCCACGGCAAGCGTACGTTGACTGGGGAACATCCAACCAAATGCAATACCAATCATGGCAGCATAGAAGTATACTAAATTCTTATCCTTCTGAGTTGAACCCTGAACAGTCGCCGCTAATAACGCATTGATAAATGCAAATAGAACTTCAGCCATACGGAATGAATTTAATGGATTCACCCACCTACACATTCTCTTTGACAGGTATGCACCTGGTATATTCGCAAAGAGCATTGTTAATGACACCACGGCTATTTCCCTAGCTTGCATATTAACAAAGACTGTTAAGAATGTCACTGCAATGGCAAGGATGATACCAGCACCCGCCTCTGGACTGAAGAGCAAAGCAATCATAAACCACTTCAGTGCCTTATACTCTTTTTTGCTGAATACCTTCTTGGTAGTAACAATTAACCTTTTAAATCCAGTCGTAACTAAATTATCACCGGGTGGCACTTCTCGTAACTTGGGACGTTTCCGGAATAGAAATGTCCACGAATAACCAAATAATACGGCACCAATCCCCGTTGCCAATCCAGCCGCTAGCACTGCTGTATTTAAATTACTAAATCCTGGTTTTGTATATCCAACTAATACAACTAAACTTGTAAATATACCCTGAACAAAGTATTGATTCATCATTAACCGGGCCGTATAATGTCCCATCTCGGATAAATCATGTGTCAGATCTGGTAAATATGCCATTGTGCATACTTGATGCATAATTAGAAAATATCCACCAATAATTTCAAGTATAAATACAATAAACCATGTATCTTCATTAATCATCATTTGTAATCCAACAGCTAATACTATAATTAAGGCAGATACTGCACCCATGACCTTGCGATGATTGGTATGATCAACGAATGACCCGACTATTGGCATGGTAACGCCTGCTACAATACCAACAATTAATGAACCAACAGTTAATACGCTTGATGCCCTAATACCATAAACTGTATTGTTTGGACCACCAGCCTGTTTCACAGCCATACGGATCATAACACTACCAACGAAACTACCCGTTTGATTAATCGGACCACGGGCGGCAACATCCATGGAATGACCGGTAGCCTCCTCGAGGTATTGATGTGTTTGATTATTTTTAACACGGAAGGGATATTCTAACCATTTTAATAAGAAGGGGGGTGTTAATCGACGTGTTGATAATGCTGTGGCTTGTTCGGATATTGATAGTGTTCGTTGTATTTTACCAGGTGGTGGCTCTTGTGGATTATCGTTATTACGACTTACTGCCGCGACGTCGTCTTCATTAATTGGTGGTGTAGGGGTTGTTTCAGTAGACATTTTGGAATTTGTTTCTTTTGGCTCTTCTACTGAAGCACGAAGAGTTATACTTTCAGTCAACGTTGTATTCTTTTCAATTTTTGTTGTAAATCCCATTACAATTTAATATTATTGGATTATACTTTGTTTATTGCAATTGTACAATGTCTTCTACGCACTTGAAAGATACTAGCTAGACACGAAATTGCACAAGGGAGGATTGTAAGATATGTTAGTACATGTGAGTTGCAAAGATAATCAACTAAAAATACGAAGGCACTTGAATTCACACATCGACTCACCCATTAATAATTTGATATCATCGCCATATATTATTATAAAGAAGATTTTACTAAACATCAATTGTCTTTTAGTTTGACTGAGCTATTTTGCCCTCATGTCTCTTTCTTGCATTCTTACCAATCTGGTACTTAGGTCACATCATGCGGTACCAACTCATCCAAAATTCAAAATACCAAAATAGAGTTTTCAATTACAACATGAAATTGCTGAACTGAAAAGATCTTTGAAAATACAAAATTACTCAGCTTGCTGTAAGTAGGATATTTGATAAGCCCACAATTGTATAAATCTCATAGCAATTAACAATAATATGAATATGAATTTAGTTGACTCCGTATTAAACACTCCCCGAACTAACGATAAGATGGACGGCACTGTACTAAATGGTGGCGGTGATGCAATGGACTCTGAAGAAATGCAAGTTCGTACAATGGAGGTACCTCGTTGGTTGAGTACTCCTGATGTTACCAGTGAGTTAGTTCTTCTATGATGTTAATATTGTATTCATGTGTCAAGTTTTATTTGCAAATATTATGGGTGTGCACAACAATATTGTATGCCATTGTTTACTTGGTTTGACGATATCCATATCTTTTTGTACATAAGATATGATCAGAAAAGATATGCCAACACTTCCAACCCCGTAACCCCACATCACTCATATACTAACCTAACATACCCCAATACCCCCCCTTCTACACACAAAATTATCATCGTCTAAACCAAATACAGAATATCTTGTCGGTAATGGAAAGGGCAAGGCACTCGAGGAGGAATATGAATGCACAATCTGCATTGCCGGTCAGGGGAGTGGTACAAAGGACGCTTCAATTCCCGGATATCATCTACCCCACCTCCTTGTTACAATGTCTGGTATGGATGTACGTCAACTGGGACGTATCCGTCGTGCGTTGGAAGACAGTCTTGTTGATTATATCATTGAAAACACACCCGAGGAGGAGGGTGCCGACGAGTATAATCCCAATCCTCCCCCATCTCTTGGTCGTTTACTCTACAGCTTGGGTATTTCAAGTGCCAATGCCTCACCTAATACCAAGGATCATCGTCCAGATAGGACTGTATTGGCACGTTCACACTTTCCAATATCATTACATACCAATCGTCAATCCGTTGATGGAGGACCACACTTAATGACTAAAAAGGTATGGATGAATGTAGTGGAATTACCACAAGATTCAGGCGGTGGAGATTATCATGGTCGGTTCTTGGCATCCAAGTCATTTATGAATTATTATAAAAATCACTTCCATTGTCGTGTGGATATCTATGGGGTTTGGGGAGATGACCCGACTGATCGTTTGATGTGTGCACCTTATGTGTTAATTACAAGTGATGAGAAGGTAAATGTTGATAAGTGTATCCAATATATTGAACATCGTATTCGTGAACATGAGGAGAAGTTTGGTGTCAGCCGAGCCGGTGGCCGTCGTGTATTAAGAGGTGAGCGCATGGAGTCATAAATTGAGTAGAGATTAGATAGGGTATGTGTTTCGAAGTTTAGGGATTAAAGGAATAATGTGTAGCTTGTGGTGGCCTTAATGCCATGCTATGCTATAATTTGGGGGATGAAAACACATAGAAAGTAAAGACTATTCTAGGGATAAGGTTAATATCTTGATATGACGAAAAGAGCATTCTCTTTTACTTATTAACTTAACTTATACTATCCACACTTATGGCCTCTCGATCTTAATATTCTGTAGCTGCTTTAGCCACATATCATTACTCTTTATTTGTTTCAAGAAGAATGCTTCAAACCGTCTCGTCTTTTCGGCCTCATCCACGTGAACTACATCCCCCACAACATTATAATGGATATCCAATGCCGTACCTATGGTGTCCTTGCCAACGGCACCACGTTCAAGTTGACGCATCTTGTGTTTGAACGATGTAAGCCACGGCTGGAACTGCTCAACAGTCATATCATTAAAGGATGCCAACTTTTCAACCTCAATAGATGTGTAGAGAGACATATAAGAGCGCATCTTACGAAGGCATGAGTGACAAGCCATTTCATTCATAAAGTGTTGCACTTGAAGTTTGTACGCGTCTTGACCGTAGGGTGTGGCAGGACAGCCTGGTTTGAGTGCAGCCTTATAGTCGGGAACAGCGGCATTTACAAACTTGGGACATGCAAAGATGAACAGTTCCTCATAACCCTCTTCACCTGTTTCAATCTTCAATAGATTGTTGGCATGCTTTTCACGAACTTTATCAGCAATAGAATCATCGACGGCAGACTTAGGAGAGACGTGGGATAGGATGGCAAGAAGGGCAATCATACGGTCAAAGAGCTTGTTGAATTGTTCAGATCCAGGGATTTTACGAAGTTGTCCAGTCTAATAAATGAGATACCATGAAAGTATAGGTGAGAAAAGTTGTGATAGTATTTAACACATAATAACCTAACGACACCAACACTCACCTTGAAACCACGTTGCATAAACAAGCAAATGCCTCCAAGAACTGACGATGAATCCTTATACCTTCTCAACATCAAGTAACTAACTCCGGCATGGTATGTCAAACTCAACCTTGCCGGGAATACACCATTCACCAACTCTTCAGGACTTTTCATATCTTCTCCCACAGCCACTAACTCGGCATTAGTATCATAAATTACATCCAATGCCTTAATACTAGCACGGTAATCACCCAATAAGCACTCCAATCGAGATAACGTTACTGATGCAAAGTATGCCAAGAAACGGTAAGATGCACTGGCTCCCTTATTCTTCGTCCCAACAGCAACTAAACGATGCAAGTAGTATAATACAGTCTCAACAGCCCAAGCGTCACGATTCTGTGATAATGTATCAATAGCATCAAGAATATGTCCCTGTGGTTGCTTATCAGGATCATCAGCAACCTTTGCCGCTGCAGTATATGTGGTTGTACGGAATTGACAAAATCCTTGAAATTGATACAAAAATTCATGTAGGATATCAAAACACCATTCAGGAATGAGGTATAATGTTTCCCTATCACTGCCGTCCTTGGGTGCCTCACTTAAGATTAAATCAAATAATTCACGATAGGCATGCCATCCCTCGATACGATCACGTACAGATGGACGTTTGACGGATTGTAAATGACGTAATGTTAATTCATTGTAGAGTGCTAAGAAGAGATTATCATTACCACATTCTGAGGCAACGGCTGCGGGTGATGGCCATGCAGTGTTTGGAAAGTACTGTTATTTGTTCATATAATGGTTTTGATAAGGTTAGGTATATGGGTATATAATATATGGGTATTGCAATACAAACAAAAAAACAAATTTACCTTGCTTGTAATTTCACGGAATGACTGAGTATATAAAGATTGCTGTTCACTTGGGATAAATGAACGACGCGCTGCATCATGTAAGTCAAAGACAAAGTCTTTAACGGAATCGGGGAATGGTTCTTCACCTGCCATCTTGCTAGTGGATATAATAAGTAAAAGGGAGGTAATGGGAGAATAAAAAAAATGAGTGTGAACAAAACTATTGCAATGATATACAATGATTTCGCCGCCGACGATACCGTCAACTGCTAAATATATTGCAGTATATTGTCATATACATACATATCATTTACAGTGCTCTCTCACCTCAATATCTCTTATAGCGCAATGATTATTAACACTATGGTGAGTTTGTGGTGGCGACGTACAGACGCAATTAAATATGAGATCATATAATTTTATGTGCTGTTTGGTTATCAGTAGTAGATTGATCACTGCATATCGAGCTTGGCGTTTCGTATACCATCAGTGCAGTCATTATATCTGTTATTAATTATCTTTCGATTGGTAGTAGTATGAAATAAGTGGAGTGATTATTGAAAAGAGTCCACCACAAGGTCACTGAATTTTTGTGAGATTCTTCTCTTCATATTCTCTTCATCTCTTGGTGAGATTTAAAGAGGTATATCATAAATGTTACTCGATATCATAATTGATATCTGGTCGGTAATTGATAGTGGTCCAGTCATCATGTCATTAATAGATGGATGTTCATGTCGTCGTCCATCATTGAAGTTACTTTCCGGGTTTCTCATAACATTTGCCCTCTTTATTGCAATACAAACTTTTGTCATCACATCCAAGTTATCATTTGAGAGTGGTCCATCTTCTATACCAAACAGTAGTGGTTTAAGAAGCAATAAACAACAACCTTATTCATTGGATGCACATTCCATTGGTCAAATATTACCAGATGGTACAGTTACTTTCACACCAGAAGATTTCCAAGCAGGACGACATGACAAATATATCAATTTACCAAATGTACCTATTGATATACATCGAAATGAAGTAGTACAAGGTTTAATGAATGAAGTAGTACCATTTCCTGCTGAAAAACTATTACATCAGGCACCGACACCTCCGAGTACCAATGCAATTGTAGGATTAGCATCCTATCCACATTTCATGGACGGGTGGCGTAAGTTAGTTGGATCATTACGAACAAATGGTTATATTGGACATATCATAGTCGGAGTTAATCCAAATATACCACAAATAGAACGAGATTACTTAGATAAGATGGGTGTTACCTATTATGCAATAGAAGTAGCCAACTGTACGTCGTCAATAATGGATGGTGTATCTACTAGCACTAAAAATACAGTACGAGCTAAATGCTCATTAGGATTAGAGAATCTAAAGTTGGAATGGGGAAGATTCGAAATGGCAAGAAGATGGTTACATGCTTGTAAATCATGTACTGGATGGTCAATGGTAATTGATACACGTGATATCTTCTTCCAATCAGATCCATTCGCTTTATTAGGTGATGCGAGTACTGCTCAATATGAATTGCAGTTTGTTGAAGAGATTGCATCATATACCAATACATTACCAGAGTCAACACATAGAGCAGTGAATATAGGACAAAGTGATAGATATAAAGTACATGTTCAACCATGTTATGGTCGAGAGAAAGTAAAAGCATACGAGCTACTGCAACGTCCAATGCTGTGTTCGGGTACAGTTATTGGTAATCGAAACGGCATACATCGCTTCCTGTCGGTATTGGTACATGAATTTCATACAAATAATAAGAGTAAACCACAATGTAAATCACCATCAACGACAGATCAATGGACAATGAATTACTTATATTACAAGGGTCAATTTGGTTACATTGACAAGACAAAGACATTGCCTTGGGGAACAGGTCCGGTATTAACAGTCGGTAAACCATGTGTTAATAGTGCTATCACTGATGAAGGAGGAGATGGTACATCACAAAAAGATATGATGGTATTCTCGGAAGAAGATGGTCTTATATTGAATCCACATGATAATACTGTTGCACCGACATTACATCAATGGGATCGTTGTGGTAAATGGATTAGACCTTGGTTTAATGAGCATAAAGACTTGTATATGAAAAAGGAAAGATCAGAGGATGAAGCGGGAGTTGACTGGGTTTGAGCTAATACATACATATTACAAGTTGTTCTATCTACTAGGCATTTTGAAACCACAATCTTCCATCAAGTGAGCACTCTCATATGTTGTTCCACTCCTGGCATTACATTGATAATTCAGTGATAGATTGACTATAAAGTGGAACCAATTTGTTGGCTGTTACGATTTATGAAGATTAAGAGAGGTAATTGTAACTCAAGTTAGTACATATGATATGCAAGGGCAATCAATAAAGGCATCAAATGAAGCACTCAAATCACCGGGACTTCATAATAAACGCTTGACATTACAAGATAAAACAAAACTAACGCGGACTTTCAAGGTACAAAACATCACCAGCATGCAGCACAACTTCATTGACATGTGCATGTTTGAACTCAGGGTGTTCATCCCATTCTAGAGGGTTGCTCCACAACTCTATAGATGAGTGCCTAACACTTGGATGACCCTGTGGATATAAAGCCATATTCTTACATTGATTTGGACTCGCCAAAATGTATCGCCGTTCACCTCCAAGAACAGTTATCATATTTCTACTCATATCAAAGTGATTGGCTGCGGTAACGCCCCTCATACCGAATCTACAATTGATACCCCTCTCTTCCTTTGGGTCGACAATGTAAAATTGAGAGTCTTTTCGTTTCCGAGGGTCGAAGAATGGTAACTCATCATAAATGAACTGACTAGTCGATGATTTACTAGCCTTTCGTAAATCTGCGTTAACTCGAAAGTAGTAGTATTTCTTCCGCTTGGCTTCTTCACTATCTTCATCTTTTTCTCCTTCACCGTCCTCATCTTTACCGAGAGGATCATCATCTGTACTATCACCATTTCTATTGCTATCCAAACTCATTCGTCTTTCTCTCATCTTATTCGCTTTGTCAATCAACTCTGAATCTCCCAACGCCTTGCCATCCTTCTCAATTGCATGTTCTAGAAATTCACCAAATGACATTTCAATCTCATCATTCAGTGGTTTTACATATCCTTTAATATTTTCTGCCTTTTTATGATGAAGACGATACCACATGAACATATTGTTGGGACTGCGCTCTGTTCTAAACTCTTCAACATCTCCAAATGTTCTATGAAGATATTCAGGATCATCTTCCCACTTCATTGCGGTGGATACTACCTTTGGATCATTTCGTATGACGAAGGGTTTTTCTAGTTTGCGATAATTTAGTGCAGTTGCGTATTGTGTTTGATAATCAAAGGTGCATAATCCTTGAAAAATATTCCGTTGTGTTGTAGTAGTTATATCATTAGATGCCCAGCTAGTCAATACTTCGGTAGCCTTCCATTGCATCGGATAATCCTTTGGTGGTGTATGTGGACAATTGTATATATCATATCCAAGAGTAGATTCATCAAATTTGGGTTTGTAGAGTGAATTATATCTATCTTCTCTTTGCTGTGCACGTTGTTGGAAGTCTAATTCTTGCAAGCTGGGTATGTCCTCTGGCTTTGTAACTACTGAACCTGCTCTTCGTCGTACCTTGGGCTTCCACTTCTGTAGTATATTATTACTATTTTGTACTATATTATTAACACTGTTTATATTGTTGTTATTTGCAGATCCAGCGATATCGTTGCTACTCTTTCCACCACTAATTATTAGGTGTACAATGTATGGTATTAAAATGGTTGTACATAATACAGGTATAAGAACAGCTCTGTTCGTATCAATAATATTCTTCCGTTTCCGTCGTCTAATCGATACCATGGTGGAGTAATTACGTGAATTATTTACGTGAACTTGAGTGCAACCAACTAACAAACTAACAAACAAAACTCCATCAGTTTTCATGAAAACCGGAGGTTGAAAACTCCTCTTTTTGGAAAGGAATGGATGCCCTTTTTAAATTCGACTTTTTTTTTGCCACAGGACCACCATTTAAAGCGAGTAATTGGCGATAAATATATCCTTAAAATACGTAAGACACTGAAAAAGGGTATCGCCGAATATCGCTTGCTTTTTTCCCTAGAAGCTTGTATTCCAAACGAAAAGTTGCACAGGGTCTTAACTAAACTTTTATAGGTGGAGAACCCATGTCATGAGGATATGATAGCTGAGACATTCACCCTCCTATTCTATTCTCTCCTCCCCCCCTCCTCCTCTACTATACCTTGACTGGATCTGTGCTCCCTGATTCACATTACTTGCACGAAGAGCAAGTGAGATGTGAATCTGAGAGAGCACTATAAGGATACCTCCTTCTTGTAAAAAGAGACGGGGCCATGACCACCTGAATGTACACTCAAAATCAAAAGAAGTATGAGTAAGCCTAAAACATTGATAAAAGATGCCTATGTATGGGCTATTTCATGCCATAGGACCATGAAAACTGGCGCCAGGGCACTGGCATTGATGCAATGATCTCCGAACCACCACCAATTGAAAATCTATAAACCTATCTGGTGGCTTCTGTATTGGTATACCGAGAACAATATATTAACCACAAGAGGATTGTATTCTAAAACCGTTATCATACCTATTAGATATATCAATAATATCGTACAATAGTAGAATAATCAGCACTGATTGAGACGGTTAAATAAAACTTTCTAGGCCTAGGTCGACTAGGGGTCATTGGATTATATTGATCATGGCAGACAATGGTGATAGAAATGAAGCATTTGCTGCTGCAGATGCCGAAAGATCTACAACTAGCAACAATCATAATAACATGAATGGAGCATCATCGTCATCATTATATCAATCTCCTTCCCACAGTTCAACTGGTAATATCAATATGGGTACGCCATCCCGCAGAACAACAGGTAATATCAATAAAGGTACGCCCATGACACGCCCTAGAATTATAAAAACTGCAACAGGTGATGAATTTGAAGTATGGCCAATGAGTAGAGATAGTAGAGAGGCCAATGATATTATACATGGTACTATTAAAATACCTCCCGCGGTACAAGTTATTTTAGATTCTCCACCAGTTCAACGACTTGCTAATCTCAAACAATTAGGGTGTGCTTTTAACGCTTATCCCTGGAAAGTCCGCATTTGTATTGTTTTATTCACATATGCATCTGTAACCCACAATTACTAACTATATCATCTCTCTCTTCGTTCCTAAATCGTGATAACGCGCATCTTCCAGCTGTACACACACCCGGAAAGAACATAGTTTGGGCGTTATGGA
>Ga0214478_100194_pt1 | contig 35478 bp, 24 predicted proteins | sample M1_20Mar14CPVII9_2_FD_178001 | JGI IMG/M metagenome (GOLD analysis project Ga0214478, IMG submission 178001) | Marine eukaryotic communities from Monterey Bay, California, United States - M1_20Mar14CPVII9sort6BwellD7 | ecosystem: Environmental > Aquatic > Marine > Unclassified | place: USA... | reverse complement strand
CAATCATGCTGGGAGTGTTCATCACCTTGTTATACATGTAGACAATGCCAAACAAGCACTATAGTAGCAAGCCTACATCTCTGAGGTACCACTTGATGGCCAAACATTGCCTGAAAGTCGGCAGGAATCTGAATTTTTGCCCATTCTGAGGCAAGAAACCTGCCTACATGGGGCTGTAAAAGTATGATGAAAGGCCCTACAATCATGCTGGGAGTGTTAATCACCTTGTTATACATGTAGACAATGCCAAACAAGCACTATAGTAGCAAGCCTACATCTCTGAGGTACCACTTGATGGCCAAACGTTGCCTGAAAGTCGGCAGGAATCTGAATTTTTGCCAAATCTGAGGCAAGAAACCTGCCTACATGGGGCTGTAAAAGTATGATGAAAGGCCCTACAATCATGCTGGGAGTGTTAATCACCTTGTTATACATGTAGACAATGCCAAACAAGCACTATAGTAGCAAGCCTACATCTCTGAGGTACCACTTGATGGCCAAACGTTGCCTGAAAGTCGGCAGGAAATGATTTGAGGCAAGAAACCTGCCTACATGGAGCTGTAACAGTATGATGAAAGGCCCTACAATCATGCTGGGAGTGTTAATCACCTTGATATACATGTAGACAATGCCAAACAAGCACTATAGTAGCAAGCCTACATCTCTGAGGTACCACTTGATGGCCAAACGTTGCCTGAAAGTTGGCAGGAAATCCAAATATCTGAGGCAAGACACCTGCCTACATGGGGCTGTAAAAGTATGATGAAAGGCCCTACAATCATGCTGGGAGTGTTCATCACCTTGTTATACATGTAGACAATGCCAAACAAGCACTATAGTAGCAAGCCTACATCTCTGAGGTACCACTTGATGGCCAAATGTTGCCTGAAAGTCGGCAAGAATCTGAATTTTTGCCCAATCTGAGGCAAGAAACCTGCCTACATGGGGCTGTAAAAGTATGATGGAGGGCCCTACAATCATGCTGGGTGTGTTCATCACCTTGTTATACATGTAGACAATGCCAAACAAGCACTATAGTAGCAAGCCTACATCTCTGAGGTACCACTTGATGGCCAAACGTTGCCTGAAAGTCGGCAGGAAATCCAAATCTGAGGCAAGAAATCTGTCATACTTAAAACACGGTGATGTAAAGGTTCACATTACAACAAGGATAAATCTGAGCAATAAACTTATTAATGAGTGTTAGTCTTATACTTCGTAGTGGCATCTTAGGATAAATATAGATAAATCATAGTACAGTGTTCGTTATCTTTTTACATATGTACATATTCTCAAAATTTGGTAATCATTTGAAGTACCCTTCTCTCAAAATTGTATGTGCATGCATATATTTTTTTGCCCAACTATTCTTCTTCAGATGCTGTGTTTACAGGTTTATCTTCAAGTACTCCAGTAAGTGTATCACCAACAGTATGAGCAGTTTTAGAGGCCTTCTCTACATCATCGTCACCTTCCTCGGATGTTTGTTCCTTACCCAAATCATCATTAATTTCTGGTAGACGACTAGTATTCTCCTTTCCTTCAGTAATGACACGAAAACTTTTACCAAGCTTCTTCATATCTGCTTCTTCGTCATCAATTGGGATTGGCAATCCAATAAACGACAATAAGAAGAAAGTACATTCCATTATGATGTATGTACAAATCCCTGCTATCAAACCATATGCAATACTGTACGTTAGAGGCATGACAATAACCGTGAGGAACCCACATACTGCATGAGATACTCGATTGAAGTTAAGCTTCGTTAAAGATCGTGCCATAAGTGAACCAACAATAATGAGGGCTCCGCCAATTGCCCAAGGCGGGATAGAAGCTAAGATGGGAGCAAAGAAGATGGCAATGAAGAAGTAAAAGCCGCAAATACAAGCCGTCAATCCGGTCTTGGCTCCAGCTTCGACACCTGCTCCACTCTCAATATAGGAGGTAATGGGGCTCAACCCAAAGATACTGCCAAACATTGTACTCACGGCGTCGACCGAGTATGCTTGAGTGGACTTTGGGAAGTTTCCCTCGTCATCGATTACTCCCATACTATTAGCAATGCCTAGTAGAGTTCCACTAGTATCAAGGAAGTCAACGTAAAGCATGGTTACTAGAGCGAGCCCTGCATTTGCCAAGTCACTTGTAAAGGGAGTAATAAGCAAATCAAGTCCTGTAATGTCTACCACTTTCTTGAAGTAGTCAAAGCGTGCATTACCGGCATCGGTATCAGGGAAGTATGTGACGCTTGTACCTCGAAACCAACTGATAATGGTAACTAAGCCAACACCAAAGACGAATGCCATCTTGCTCTTATAAGCTAAACATATTGCGATTATGAGCATACCTAGAATACCAATCCAAGTTGTTCCAGAGGTCTAGTACAAATTTGAAAGAGGAAGACCATAAAATATGAGTACTCTCATATTATCAAAACAGCGAGCACAACGGGAAACAACATCAATAACATAATACTCACCATCCACTCTGCACCATTATCGCAAGTGTAGTTATCCGATGTAAGACAAATACCATCGTTAGCACAAGCATCATCATATGCTACCAAGTATACCCGCTTGTCTTCAGGACATCCACCTAGTGTAACGGCAGTTGCGATGTCGCCTACGACGACTCCAATACCCTCGGCCGACTGAAGGCCAAGATGGGCCAAGAAAGCGCCTATCCCTGCCGGAGTCGCAATACGTACGGGCTCGGGGATCAGACGAACAATCTTGTAACGTAATCCTGTCAAAGCTAAGACCAAGAAGATTGCACCCTCAATCATAACCGCGGTACATGCTGCCTGGTAGGATACTCCGCCAGTTCCTCTGAATCCAACGACACTATATGTCTATTGAAAGAAAAAGTACAAAGAAGTCAGCTCTTACGTTTTGATTTGAGAATTCAGGGAGAAGATTATCATAACAATGAATTACTTACAAAGTAGGCATCTGGAAGATGCACGTTACAACGATTTATGGAGACAGAAGAGAGATGATTGTAACATATGTTAGTACATGTGGTTTAAAAAGGCAATCAAATGAGGCAGATGAAGGTCAAAGAGTAGCTAGATCACCAAGACTTCATATTGACCACACGAATACACAAAACAAAGAAGTACAAACGCGGACTTTCTCATACCCATGCCAGGAGCCAAGGCAATCGGCAAATTGGCTACTAGTCCCATTAATAGACATGCTACCATACTACCAATAGCTGTGGCTGTAACATACTGTTGCTTAATCTGTTCAAGACATTGATTATAACTTTCTCCAAAGATTCCAGCTGGATCGTCTGGAAGATGCGCGTTATCACGATTTATGAAGACGAAAGAGAGATGATTGTAACATATGTTAGTAAATGTGGGTTACAAATGCAATCAAAGGAGGCGGTGAAGGTCAAACGAGTGGCTACATCGCCGAGACTTCATTCAAACATCTCATGTGCATAGATAAAACAAAACAAACGCTGACTTTCCAGGATCGACAACGCACGGGCCACCAGAATCGGCAAGGATACGCGGATTGACTGCAAGGATATATGCTGTAAAAAAGGAGAAAAGGGCATGCTGTGTTAGAGGAGAGAACAAAAGATAACATCGATGATTATCGATGTTGACATTGATATGTTACTCACCCATTGTAAGAAAGGTAGCAGATGCCCCAGCAACCTATATGTGATAATTGTGTATTATATTAGACGTCAAAGAATGAAGAAGTATAGAAAGTATACACTCTATTCTGATACATACCTCAGTCGAGAATGTTGATCCGCGCTCCTATGATAGATGACGATGAAGAGAAGGATAGATATATGAAAGTTATATTAGAGAAGCGTGTATCATACTTTTGATCATACAACACCGGTACCTCACCTTAATCTGAAAGAACTTTCCAACAAAGGAATCATCCACTTTAGTGTTTAGATTTTCAATAAACTTCATTGCAATGATAATGATATGTATGTGATGGGGGGAGGAATCAAAATGAGATAGTTTTTGATGACTTAGACACCGCTAACTTTAGCACTGAATGGATCACCAAATAGCCTATTGAAAATAGACTAATAAATGCAACTCTCTACATTATGCCACTATCGTATAAAAGAACACATCTCATGCACATATGGTCAATATCTTTTGTCTTTTGTTCTTTTGCAAGAAAAAAAAGAGGAAGTACCTCGTATTCAGCCAAATCAACCTGATACGAACTACGGGTACGAATTTATTATGAGAGTTTAATCATTGCTATCTTTGCTAGGTATGGTACGCATGATGATGAGGTGATGAATGATGGTACATCCTCCTCGTAGACTACTCACCATTCTAGTCTCATGTATAATATCTATCGAAATATGTTTTCTTATTGCAGCACATTATCATATATCCAACTCACATCATCAGACTGTCAATATCGAAGGGTTTTATCGTCAGGATGGTGCACCATCAACTACTAAACAATATAAACCAGATTATACCAAATTCAATACGTCACATCCACCAATATTATATTCATCATACGTCGAATCATTAAATTCATTACCAGATGGTAACCGTATACCAAAACATGTATTGCAAACACAAAATTTCACACAACATTACGCAAATTATAATGCAGATGTAGATGAGCCTACATTGTTTGTTTATAATCCAAGTATTGTACAGTTGTATCCTTCAATACCAGTATCTCAGGTTGATATATTAGATTTTCAATACTTGGCAACTTTTCGCGTCTCGTCTATACATTCTTGTGGCTTCCCGACATATGAGTGAGTATGTGTGCATGTGATATGCACAATAATTTATGATGTCTTATATTTATCTCATACTCCTCTCTCTCTCAGCTTTTGGAACCATCCAGTAGAATATGTCGGTATTGCAATACTCAATAAAAAGTTACAAGCAGCCACACTTCCCAACAACAACAATATATATGATTCATTGGACATTATCGTAGACCTAAATAAAGAGTTAGCTAAAATATATGGCAAGCAATTCACAAGGAAACAACGCAAGAGGTTATTACAAGATGTACGATTATTTCAATTACATGATAGAGTATATTTGAGTGTAGAGGCATGGTTGATACCAATATGTATCCAAATTACCAATGATGACGAATCAAATTTGATGCAAGAGTTCTCGCCAGCAATGTGCAAACTGAATGACAATACAATGGAGGAAATACCAGCTCTGTACAAAAGCAATTATAGATTAAAATTGTATGTAACTGGAGATATAATACATATACAGGGTACTGTCACTCCCAAGGGTGTTATAGGGAAGAACTTCCAATACTTCCATGTGTCAACTCATGATCAAATGTTGCAATCAAGGACAAAAGTCTTTATGGAGTTCTATCCAGCCATGCCTCGTCAGTTGTATGATCTTGGACAGGAGATTGCCAAAGTACACTTGCTACATAATATACCGGGAGATCAGAAGTCCAAACAAAAGACAGTGGTAGATATACAAAAACTTAGAGATATTGAATCAAGTCAACATCCCAACCCAATCAGTCAAGTATCAAAATCATTAGACGGTACTCTAAAGTCATTTATCAAACGTGATAGAGGATCAGCATGTTGTGTATTGATAACAAAAGCGCATTATCAAGATATACTACCATCATTACCAGCATCATCTATATCAATATTAAAACAAGTTAATTATACATTTCAAGTAGGTATATCACATTCCAAATCAAGAAACAAAATGCCAAGCAGTCAAGGTGACAGGTACAATTACTTGTCAAGATTATATGTCGTATCAACAGTTGAACCATATGAAGTTATTGCAAGATCTGGATTATTCTGCTTTGAGTTTCCTAATGAAAAGAAAACAGCAACAACAAACTTCGGTAGTGTTGGTAGTGAATATACACAAAAGAAGTTAGAACTAAATGGCAAGACATATAATTGTCCTAATATACACTTTGTCGACTCCATCATAGACAAAGCTAATGATGATACAAGAGCGGTAGTATCTTTGGGTGTAAATGATTGTATACCATTGTTTGTGGAAATGAGTAAAAGTGATATTGTAATTCATTTATTCTCTGGATGATCTAGTTACAAGTATTGGACGATTGGCATCGGAGTTATCGACTACAGTACCCTTGGGCATGCAGGCGGCACTAAGAAAATTTTTACTCCCAGTATTTTTCATCGATGCTCCCTCGCATGAACATCTTTACGAGAGACCACAATCACTGGAACAACACTAGTCACTAACTTGCAAAGACAAATACTATGGGTAATTGTCAAACGGCCCATGGCAAATCCTGCTCGTCATCGAATGAGGATGGGGCGAGTTCGGATCTTAAATCAAAGGAAAGTATAGTTGGTGACAATGAGGTTAAGTCGCCTATTGAAGCTGAAAAAGATGTGTCTTCGAGTGGCAGCGTTGCACTTTCTACCAACAATGGTCCACAAACACTCGATTTAGATAATTTGCCTGCCTTGGGTGATTTTACTAGTAACACAGAAGTGGCAGAGGTAGAAGTTGGCAGTGTCTCATCCTCTACATCATCATCTAGCAGTGGTGGGGTAGAAGAGGAAAGGAGAGAAGTAGCAGTGGATAACGGTTCTGTCAGTGTAGCAAGTAATGACTCATCGGCTAGTTCAGTAGTCATCGTTGAGGATGTTTCTCGCCAATCTGAAGATGATGAGATTAGGGATTTGCATGCTTCTGACCGCAATCTCCATCCAAGCGAAGGGCAGTTATTTATGGAGCCAACATCAGAGTCTTCTTTAGAAGAATCTTCAGGGGGGTCTACACCATCTTCTACTACTAAAATCAACAATTCGAGTGATATTGGAGAGTCAGGCGGCGTTGATATCAGGCCAACTACCGCTAAGAAGTCAAGAGATATAACCAAAGCAAATATGGAAGAAGATAAGTTGCACACCTCTCCATCAGATAATACTAAAGAGGTCAAGAGTAGCAAGCCACACCCTCAGTGTTCACCTAGGAAATCACTCCAGTTTCTGAAGCAAGATTCGAATCAGAATGGAGATTTAGATGCTGTGGTGAAGAGTTATAGGAAGGAAGATAAGAAGGATGAGTCTACCAAACCTTCTCCTCAACAACATCAACACTCTGAGGAAGTACAAAACTTCTTACTGTTCACAGGAACTACTGACCACCGTATAGCTAAACAATACCTAGAAATGAGTGGCTTGAACAACGTGGGAATGGCTGTTGGTTTATACGTAGATCATCAACAACAGTCTCAGCGGGCTCGTCAAAAGACTGTGCAGCCACCACCACTGCCACGACCAAAGGTTGAGAAGAAGTCTTGGGTACAAGTTGGCAACAAATGGGTCCCAGCAGATAAGTGTTCCAAGCTCCCAACAGATAATAAGGGCACTGTACCACAAGTGCTAACACTCCTCAAACCAGAGACTAGTTATATCCCCAATGATGTGACGAACGTAAAGTTTCATCAAAGCTTTATCCATGTTGGCCAAGGCACCCTTTTAAAACACCTATCATTTAGTGACTGTCAATTCCTCAAGAGTGTCGAACTCAACGAAGGACTACAGGTGATCGGGAGGCAATCATTTCAGAGATGCAAATCTTTGCAAAGTATTACTTTCCCTTCTACTCTAATTGATATTGGAGAGAAGTCATTTTCTGGCTGTGTCCGTCTGCAAGAAGTAGTACTTAACGAAGGGTTAAAGAAGATTGTACGAGAAGCGTTTAATTCCTGCCATTCATTACAAACAATCACGCTTCCTTCTACTTTGATTGAACTTGGAGTTGGAGCATTCTACAATTGTACTAGGTTGAATAAGGTCGTATTGAACGAGGGCCCCAAGATAATCGGGCCTCAAGTATTCTCTAAGTGCACCTCATTATCAAGTATCAACCTTCCTTCTACTATTGTTGAGATAGGTGTCAAGGCATTTTTTGGCTGCAGCCATTTAAAGATGATACTACTAAACGACGGTCTCAAGAGAATTTGGTCTGACGCATTTGGTGAATGTACATCATTAAAATGCATCAATTTACCCTTTACGATCACAAAGATTGATCCTTCTGCATTCAGTGGCAACAACAGCTTGATAGAGGTGCTAATCAATGAAAATATCCAGGATTTAGGGGCAAACTCTTTCAATGTTAAAATACTCCCTTGTGCTGAGTTGCAACCACTAGCTAGCAGCTGTAGAAACCTGCAACGATTCAAATTTGCTAGCTTATCGGCTCGTTTGGAGACTATAATTCAGAGAGGATATTGGTCAGAAATCGAGGACAAGATTGATGCCAATTTACTTGATGGTGTAATAGAGAGAAGTGGTGATGGAGAATTATTCATCTCTAGAGCCGTCATCAGACAAGGCAATGCCAATACTTGGGCATCAGTTTATCAAAGTCTCAATCAGATTGCTAGGTTAATAAGTTACTACGAGATGAAAGAGGCTACAAGTTTAGTAGAACTTGCTCTTTGGAAGAGCAAGATCAATCAGGCATCGGATGCTACTAATAGAGAAGCATGCCGTGTTGATATGCCCGGTCCTGCAAAGGATATGATCTTGCAGTACCTTTAGGGGTAATATGGGCATCATCTCTACATTGCATTAAGCATTAGCCAGGATATACCTATTTATCACCTCTAAGATTAATACTTATCTATCATCTTTACTACTTATTATACATGCCGTTTATACAAATCTCTCATGACATGGCACTTAATCTACCCGTTGATGTGTTGACTCTTCTCATTCCTCCCATACTCATACTCTTTGCACTTCTACCGCTATCATCTGGCTCATTCTCTCCCTTGGTAGTACTTGCCCCAAGTCCTCTCTTCTTCCTCAATGATGCAAAGACATTGTTTCCATGTACCGACGATACCACTGGTGATGAAGAATCCCCATCCTTGCTGTTGTTATTTCGTGAATGTATTGAAACAAACTGACGAAGTAGTGATATATGATATGCAAATGATTCATATGTTGCAAAGTCCTTCAATGCTTTGATCATTCCAATACTGTATGTGTATATTAGAAAGGAGTGTAGTTAGTATTGATGAGAAAGAGGAAACTAGTAAAGCATACACTGAAAGATACACATAAACTCACACGTCGGACACTTCTCTTGAATCCTCAACTTTCATACCGCCAAGTACCTCCAATAACACCTTAATTGTTACAACTTGTAACTTTTCTGCATTCTTCTTCCTCGTATCTACTTGACTATCATCAATATTCTGTTCTTTCTCCACTTCGTCATCACCCTTCTTCTTATTCTGTTCCCTAAGTAATGTTAATAATCTTTTACCAGTATCCTTAGATAACATTGTTGCCAATAATGTTGTAACACTCCGTTCAAATTTCTGATACCCAAGATAGGCATTATGACGTGTTACTGATCCTTCTAATAGTACAGATTTGGTAGTATTACTCATACTTATTGATCCTGAGAAATCTTTATTCATTTCAGTTGTATGATCTGCCGCTTCAGCTGCTATATCATGAATAGATATATTACCTTCTGGCTTATTCCCCTCTTTATGATGGATGTGAAATTGTGAAAATTCACAATTCATCAACTGACCTGCATCCTTCCTTGATTTATGTCGATATGCCATTGCACCTTCCAACATTGTATAAAAACTCTCTGGCATATTATCAGGTAAATTTGGTAACTTTCGTAATCTGTCAGGCTTTGTCCCCTGTAATACATTAAATGTTTCCTGTAATCGATCTGCTGGATAGCCTGCTACTAATACATATAATGTAGCACCGGCAGACCAAACGTCTGTTTTGTTAGTGTATGTTCGTTGGAACATCTCAGGAGATATGTAGAATGCAGATCCGGCAAATGTGTGATGCCGGTCTACATCGTCACTGTTATTGGTTGCATTTGTTTCATCTGTTTGTGTCTTTTCGAGACCATCCATTGTACCGCTCCCAAAGTCTATTAATCTTAACTCGGCATTCTTTGCAGACGTTCTAAACATGACATTTTCTTTTGTGCATATGATATGAGCATTTTACAACATGAGATTTAGCAGCCGATATACTCAAACATGCTGTGAAGAACCACCAATTTAACAAACAATACAATACAAATTACTTACCAGGTTTAATATCTCGATGGATAACTTTATGCCTCGAACAATGATTCACAGCACTCCATAATTGATAACATATTCTACTAACATCTTCAGTTCGCAAACCACTCGTATCTTTATATGCTTTCGATAACCAAGGCATCATTTCCCCACCCTCACAATATTCAGTTACCATATATATCATTGATGGACTTTCATATACGGCTATTAACTTTAAATTGTATTGTTCTCCATTGAGTGTACGGAGTATTTCGACTTCACCTTGTAATACTTCTTTCTTTAGGGGTGTGTAGAGTGTATTATCTTTGAATGTAAATCCCTTCTTGAGATATTTCACAGCAAGTGGTTGTGATCCAATTAGGTCTTTGTTTTTAACATCGTGTACCATTTTAACAACACCGAATTCACCTTGTCCTAATGTTTTGGATTCGAGGAATCGTTCTTGATAGTCACGCTCGCCACCGGTGGCGGAGGATATGTAGGATGGCTTGGAAGCGCAGAGACCCATGATCTACTTACTACCTTTATATAGTATATTGTTTGTAACTTGAAAGTATTGGTACTTATCACGGAGATTGTGTGCTATGTGGCATATATTATTGGGGAGAGGAGTTGCAGGGGGAGGAGGAGGGGGAGAACAATGACAAATGATAAAAAATGATGTGCGATTCGATTTGCAATGATTTTTTAATATTAGCCACAAGATAATCTCTCCTTTTATTCTTTAGCCTCCTCTATGTGGCTATCCTTTCTCCTTATCGTACTATTACTATTAGATAATAGGGGAACAACAACAACAATGACAGATGGTGCGGAAGTGAGATTGGTCGGTTCAAGAGGCAAGATACCGTTTTGAAAAAGATACGCATCCAAATAAAATCGCGTTTCAGTTGTTCGTTGGATAGTTTGTATCGATTGCAACTGTGCAATAGTATTGCATCGTCGAGAATATAAAACAAGTTGTACATTGAATTCTTTGATCATTCGTTAAATACCATTTCAAATAAACTACAAAACAACATCATGCCTCCAAAACAGAACAACTCATTACCTCTCAAAGTAAAACCAAAAGGATATTCCTGCAAACCAACTCTTCTACTCGGTTTGCCAAGTGGAGGTGAATGGGCAAAGTATCTATCTCATATTCTAATCCATGATATAATGTATTCAACTACTAGTACATTTATGGGTGAATATATAACCAATCGTCAAGATCAATTAGATTATTTATTAACACATGATGGGAAGAAATTATTAGACATAACAAAACAATTTGGTGGATCAGTTATTGCAAGTGATGATCAAATTATTAAACAACAGACATTAGAAGTTAATACTAAGCGACTTAAAGAGCTAACGGATGGTATAATATATCAAGCAGTTATTGTTGATGATACATACTTTATCCGTGAGCCACAAATTACAAAATTTGTTATGGATCAATATGCCAAGGGATCGTCTATTATTGTTATGACAATGGAGGGTATATTCGATTTATCAGTATTGCGACGGAACTTTAATGTTGATTGGAATTTATGTGCATATACTACACGATCTATTGAATTGACTGATAGCGGAAGTAGTATAATTGGAGGAGATGCATTTCCCTATAGTGATCGATATGTCAAGGCAAACTTTGTTACAGGAGAGGGACAATTGTTTACTGAACATTTACATCCTGGAGATTATGAAGATGAGGAAGACTATCCAAATGGTCCACCGCCGCCTGAGCCGGGTTCTCCTATTGTTACAGTTACAAGGGGAGACAAAAGCGTCTCTTACTTTGGGTTTGTCAATCCTTCGGATGTATCATATGGTGCCATTCTATTAAAGCTATGTTATGTTACGGAATCAGTTAAGTTATTAAACTCAACAGCAAACAATAACAATGATGTATTACTTCCGCTGCAGAGTGTCAAAGTAATAGCACAATCATATGGATGGAAAGAGGTAGATCACAACAAAAACTCCCGGATGATTTCATTTAAGAAGGAATCAACTCGAATCAATGTATACTACACAACAGGTACAGTCGGTACATGCCTTAATCATCCAAAGAGTGGAAAGACACAGCTCTTTCGTAGAGATATAACCATCAACACCCTCAAAGACATCTTTTTAAATCCAAGAGTACACACAGGTGGCGGGTATTATAAGCGAAAGAACATTACGCAAAAGTGGAAGCTTGAAGGAAAGAATGTCTTTTTAAGTGACTCTGCTCGTCGTTGGCAATATGTGGCACAAACAACAGGCCTAATGGGCATCGACTCGAAAGATATGAAACTTGTACAGGATATTGTTACCGAATGGGAATCATTATACTGGGATGCTGGTGACCAGCCTGATCTTGAAAGGACAAAGTTCTCTTGTGGGTCACGTGGAGGCTTACTAAAGATGATGTATCAGGTAGCTAATAGTACTTGCGGGTGTACTGTCCAGTGCTGGTCACACAACTCTGATCAGCTGTATGCCGGAGAATCTATGCCATACAACCACAAATGTGATAACTTGGCATCCTTTTTGCAAAGCCATCAAGCAGATGTAATGATGATTAAAGTGATGTTCAATTCTTTGAGTAGAGATGTGAGAATAGAGCTCATGCAGTGGTTTATGGGAAGAGAATGTGTTGGTATGCACTTGGCCGATGAGCAGGGGGAAGTCATATTCACAAAATGGTCCCTTTGTGTGCACTATGCTCACATTGATTATGGCGAAATCATGTATCCCAAGAAAGCTGGATTGTGTTCATGCTGTGGGATATTGACATCTAAGAAGAAAGCCGAAGAAAGAGATTACTGGTAAATGAGATCCTTCCCTGTCTATGGCCGGCGAAGGAGGTGAAAGTAAAGGATACCCGGATACCCGAGACGCCGCACACGATTAATCTCCCTAGTAGAAAATTGCATAGAGGAGGCTAGAATGCATGCCCATTTGTCCTTAACAACACTAAGGATCTTGAGTGGGGTCATTATTTCTAAGTAATTGGTGATACACATCTTGCAATGCTCGACCGATCAAGACACTCAACAACTCCTTATCTCCATAAAACTAAAACACATCCAATGCCAATACCATTTCAATTTCAACCATCTAAAATCAGAGCACAACGAGCGAGCATGAGCCTGTATTTACTAAAAAAAACAAAGTAATAGGGTTTCTTCTGATCATAATCGAGACCGAGAAGTATATCGAGAATACTTGCAGTCTAAGCCTTGTACAAGTATAATGAAACGTCTTGCTCATATCTTCGAGAACTTCTCTACATCCCGACGAGAGAAACGTTGGATACAAAAGCACGAAGAGTATCAACTTTACTTCCTTCTTGAAAAGGGAACCAGTATGCATTTGTACAAAGGAATAGTACCTCCAGATAGATTACTCAAGAAGAGGTTTCAAAATCTACTAGTTCATGAGATATGTCATAATGAATCTAATCATCCTCCGGAGATTGTATTGCAGATTCTAAAGAAAGCAATCAATACTGGAACGTTATCTTCCGGAGAACAGCGAGATATCTTCGGTATGACTCCACTACATATCTATGCATTATCTTCATCACAAGATTCAAGGATTTATGAATTATTATTGGACTCGTATCCCGAAAGTGTTGTAACCAAAGACATGTATGGAAAGATTCCACTCTTTTATGCTCTATGGGGAAACAAACCCTCTTCTGCAGTAGAACTATTAGTCAAGAAACAAAGGACTTTATTCCCTCAATATTCAATTCATTGGGCAAGCATGATTGAAACAATGGTTGGAACTTGCTTTGTTGCTGGGAGAGCTAATGAAACATTGAGGAGTATAATATACATGATACATACACGACAAACAGCATACAATCAGTCTATGTATTGGAGAGGTATTTTGACGAAGTGGGCATTACAATATCGGAAGGTTTTGGAAGAGAATAAAGGTGCATATGTTGATATCATTAAGCATGTTATGACCTATTCAATAATGAGTCGATCATGGCCTAGATACAAAGAATCATGGAAACAAGAGCTTGTATTAGATATTGACGATATGAATATATCAATCCATCATCAAATTGCAAATGACATTTGGAACTTCTATTCAAAGCTTGACCATTATGAAATACTGAGCAGATATAAGGAACCGACTCATTTGCTTGAGCTTGCTGTATGGAAAAGTAGTATTGATTCTTCTCATTTGGCATTGAACGATGATTCTGCCAAAGACCGGGCTAACAGTCGTGTAGAATGTGGTTCTGATATCATTATAGCTAATGTCATCCCTTTTCTCTTCTCGGGAAAGAAAGTGGCACGTTGGAAGGTTCCAGAATGAGTGCGACGACTGTTAGATTTACCCTTAATCATCAAACAGCCCCATTAGTAAGTCATCGTTGTCAAACTCTAAGCTAGACAATCGTCTTTCTCTCTCATCTTCTTGTGTGCCTTCTGCTACTACTGGTTGTATATGATTGTAGTATTCCTTCTGGGTTAATACACAGCCTCTATCAGAGCAACTGTCGATTAAGGCTGACCAGTGTTTACATGTTCGAAGTACTAATGGATCCCCGACCACTATCAGTCCTTTTTTGGCTCGGGTAATGGCAACATTCAATCTTCTTTCATCTCTTAAGAATCCCAACTCTTTCATTTGATTTGATCGCACCCCTGAAAAGATCACGAGGTCTGTCTCTTGACCTTGATAACTGTCGACAGTTCCCACTTTAACATCCGATATCGTACTTGCATTGTCCCGACGGGCAGTGCTTAAGCCCTCTCTGATCAACTGCACTTGTTTGTTGTATGGAGTGATGACGGCAATATCTTCTGCACTAATATCTCCAGCCGTAATAACTTTACCGATAATATTGATGATAATGTCAACCTCTGCAGGATTACTTCGGCCTCCAAAGTTGTGTTGTATTTCATTATTGCCTCCTACTTCTAGAAAGGCTAATGGATCATTATTTGGACTTGACCACGGAAAACCTCTTGGCGCAGCAACACCAGTCTTGTCCACACTGGCTGCCACTTTAACAACTCCCTTGTAAAAGTATTTGTTTGGATGATGAAGTAATGCTTGAGGCATTCTATATTGCTCTTTCAATACAAATTCATCTATACCATTATTGAGTAGGCGCTCCATTGGACTTACGCCAATGGTCTTTCTCAACTCAACATCTTGTGTTGTAACTGTGGGTGGAAGTTGCATAGTATCCCCAAATAGAATTAGTTGACGTGCTTTAGAGGCAGCCAGGGCACAAACTAAAGCAGGTTCAGTTGTTTGAGCGGCCTCATCTAATACCACTATATCGAACGGGCTACTCTCTTCATCTTCTCCCGAGTATGACATCATTTGCTGCGCTCCAATACAACTTGCAACCACTACAGGAGCAGTCTTTGCAATAGTAAGCTGTGCCTCATTCATACATTTGATTGCTTCAAAGATTGATAACTTTCGTGTTTGACTATCCACCGAAGCATCGCCCGCCTGTTGTCGTAACCGCACCACCTCTGGTACTTGTTCAGATAATGCTGCTATTGTCCGATGTTGGACAGATGGAGCAACACTTGCCGGTCTTCCTCCTCTAACTGCTGGCACACCCATTTCTAATAAAGCTTGAAGTAATACATCTGCGGCACCATTGGAATGTGTCACGGCTAAAACTCGTGGCGAGCGTTGCACCTCTTCTTCCTCTGATTGCTTTATATTCATTTTTAATGCCGTAGAAATCAATAAAGAAGCACATCTCGTCTTGCCGGTACCTGGTGGCCCTCTTAACAAAGCTATCTGTCTCCCTAATGCCCATATAATTGCCTCCTTCTGTAATGGATTAGGTTCGAAAGAAGTTTTAGAAAGAGCATCTTTCATTGCCCAAATTATCTGTTGTTCTAAATCCTCTTCATCAAAATGACTTGGTACTTCCTTTGCAATGGATGGCGATATCTCATTGTAATACAATTGTACAAATAAATCAGCTATACTTCCTGCTTGTCCCTTTCTCAGCTTATCCAGCGCCAATCTTTGTACCTTTAGCGGCACATTAGATAATGATCTGGAAGATGTGAAAGAGAGATGAGTGTAACTTATGTTAGCACTTGGTGTTTGTAAAGGCAATCAAATAAACTGATTTCAATGAAGCACATCACCAATACTTCATATTGATAACTCGGACTTTCCTGTCTAATCTAACTTGATAACCCTCAAAGTGCTTCCTCATCTCCATCAATCCCACTGGCCACGCTGGGCCTACTCCTAATGTGATGAAGTCACTACCAACATCCATTACTAATCCCTCCCGAGGTGTTATATCCTTTCCTCGAAATGATGTCAGTGGTGTGAGCAGAAGTGCGTCACCTCTCTTAAACTTCTCTCTTAGATTTGTATCTCTATTCTTATTCTTACCAATTAATGATACCTGTTGCAATGATATTCGAACAATCTTTTCACCATACAATTCAGTCTCGGGTGATGCCACTGCATTAAAGATTGCCAATCCACTGGCCTCTAACTGTTGTCGAGTATATGATTTACGTCGCTGTTGTAACTCTAATACTGTTTCGGAATGTTCTCTCTGTAATAAGTTTTCCCAATGTAGTGTATAGGATGTTAGTAATCTATGCAGTTTATGATGCTGCAATGTATCTTCTGATGCTTGCTTTTCTATTATTGTTTGTTCTGATGATGAAGAATCGGTAGATGCTACTGAATTTAGTATTGATATACTTTGATATATATGTTTTCTATTTCTGTGCACATCATGTGTACTTTTACTTGAGAGTAAAGCGATAGCCGGGATATTGTTTACTATTACCACCAAAAGAAACACTACATAGCATCTAATGCTTGCATATGTCATCTTTGGCATACGTGCTATATATTATTGGCTTGTGGCGGCTATTATTTATTTGGCTTTCTAAATGAAATTAAATTGCCTCCGTTTCATCGCTAAAGATTCCAAACAATTCGTTCCAAAACAGTATGTTTTAGTGTGTTATGATAGCGGCCCTATACATCTTAGAACCATGAGTAATACACCGGCTAATATTGCAGCGGATAAAGTAAAAGATCCCTTACCATCTATAGTTGACGGTAATATGGGTAAGAGGTTACGCAACGACGAGCAAAGCAAGGATACCAACACATCAAAAAGTACCAACATAAATGATGAGTTGGATGGGATGTTTCAACAAGCCCATCAACAAGCTAATAACATGGCTAGTATGGCTAATAACATGGCTAGTATGATGCAAATGATGAAAAGTATGCAAGGAGAGATATCAATACTTTTTAGAAGACACATAACAAATGCACACAGATGGAGAAGGCTATTAAGAGTTTAGATAAGAAACATTTTTCAATGCATTGTGATACACAAAAACGGCTTCATGATATGCGCATCGATATGGATGATATCTATTATTCAGTAGAGAAGAAATTAAAGTATCATGAGGTACTATTAAAGAATCAGAAGTGGAAATATTCAGCACCGAGACCACCGTATGAATACTGGGAAGATGAAATTTATGAGGATGAAGCGGACGAAGATGATGCAGAAAACTTTCTTCGGGAGATAGAGGATGTTACGAATCAATTGAGGAATGGTACTAGTGATGGATTTATTTCAATTGGTACTGAACTTCCATACAATGAAGCGTTTCTTCCACATTGGAAGGAGTTTGCAGATGCGTTAGAACAATATCAATACCATCCATTTCCAGAAGGGGACAATGAATCTCACCTTCAGTTACGGCATGTGGGATTACCAGTGACAGTTATCAATCTCTTATCGAAGGCCCTAGAGTCAACACGGTTTCATAAATTCTCATTAGGATCGAACAACTTGGGACAAGAGGGTATTAATTTTGCTTTGGACTATTTGAAGCGCAACCTCATCTTAAAACAATTCAAACTTTCTGATAATCCCATCAACAACATGAAAGACGTCCACCGACTTAGTCAAATAATTAGGAAACACCCTTCAATTGAAGATTTGTCAATTACCGGATATGGTTGGCAGGAAAGAACAATAAATACATATCAAATGTCAAAATCCATCATGAATGCCGGACGAACCAAATTGACGACCATTCATCTCTCTAACAACAATATCAGAACCGGTGGAGGTACTTTCATTTCAAACTTCTTAGCAAAGAATCCTATTTTAGAGAATCTACATATTGACGATAACTATCTCAATGATGATGATGCTAAGAATATTGCAAATGCACTGAAACATAATACAAAGTTACTCTGTCTAAATATCAATGGCAACGACCTATCATCGGACGGCTGGGAGGCATTGAGTAAGGCGGTGTTTGACAAAACAAGTTTGAACTCTGCTGCTGACTCCAATCACAATTGCACTATTGATTTCCCCAAAACTCACCCAAAAAATACATATCAGGAAGTTAAATCAATGAATGGCTCCGACTCCGACTCGGATTACACGTTTGTTGAAGATTATGTCAGGCAAAAGAAGATCTACAATATACTGTCTGCAAGAAATAGAAGTCGTTCCAATGTTGAGCACTTTGAGGATGTACCATTTGAGTTGTTTCCAGACATGGTTGTGTCGATTGAAGAGTACTCGGACTATCATATAGAGGATGATACTCCATCTCAAGACACGGACCGTGATGTAAAACCTCTTTCAATTGTATATGAGATATGTCGATATTGGGACGAATCTCTAGCGGTATTTGAGTCACTCAGCTCATGGTTGTAACATCTGTTTGACACGAGCCTAAGAAATGTCTAGCTTCAATAGGAGTTTAGACTGTACAATATCCTAATCTTAACTGTAACTAAAGCGTATCAAAATGAGCAACATTGGACATGCAGTTTGGCATCAGGTTTCTCTCTGGTATATCCCCATTCAGGATCAGATCCTTCTAGTTGATTATGAGTGTAACAAGTAGTAGCCGAGTTACCATACTTTCTGCCAATCATAATCCATTTATTAGGCACGCCGTAAGCCGGGGACCACTGTTCACCTTCTGTGTTAAAATCGATAGAGTGTCCTCCCATTGGTGATTTGCCTGGTCCATGTGGGCAGTCTAGTGAGGAAGAATGGAAGGGGAAGTGAGTTTCGATTATACATTAGCACAACATTCATAGATAATAATATACTTACATGACGTGTATGGACATAACTTTTTATCCAATCCTTTGCAATACTGCTCCGCATCAGAATAGCTACCACCCATGTAACCATGGCTCTTATCAAGCCAAATTGGGTTCATTCCCCTTGTTACATCTATGTCATGTTTCAGCTCGTTCTCTTTCATACAGCATAACACATGTTGTTTAACTTCAGAATGACTACCATCAGCAGTCCAGGGTGGAGACTTGCCGCCGTTGAGAGTTTCGTAGTCAAAACATGCCTCTGCCGAGCTTCCATCTGAGAGGCTGTCACCAATATTGATCCAATTGTTACCGCTATCGGCATTCTTGTGAACTGGTGCCCAGCTCTCGCCTTGATATACATTCGAATGTAAGAAGAGCGGCTTTGATTTAGTGGTGGAACCATTCGGGCAGTATGCCTCCGCTGGACAGAGTTGCATGTCACCTATAGTTTTGCAGAATAGTTCAGCCTCTTCATGTGTCGTTCCATGGTAGCCGTCTTTTCTATGAAACCAAAGAGGATGCATATTGTGTAATACATCTTTCTCTTGAGTTGACATGGCACTTACAGAACTTCCTTTGTCCAAACTAGGCCCAACTCCTTCCGGCTCATCACAACATTTGATATGTCTTGTAAGGGCCTCATTCTCTTCTCCAGAGAGCCCCCACTCAGGCGGATGAGGCCTTATATCATTATACTTGACGCATGTATTCTTCTCGCCGATATTGACCCAGCCATTAGGAGTATCCATTATCGGAACCCAATCACCATTCATCCCATCCGTTGCACCTCCAATTGGCAACCCTTTATCTCCTAATGGGCATGTCACTTCATATGGACAAGGAATCTTGCTATTTTGTTTAGCACAAAACACCAAGGCATCACCATAAGTCTGACCTCTCCAGCCCTGGGAACGATCAAAGCTCACTGGATGATACTTTTCACTAATGTCTTTATATATGGTTTGAATTTCCTGATCAACTACAGCAGGAGCTGAATTGACTGTAGGGGCAGCGGCAGCAGTGACTGCCAGTTCGTTTGCCATTATAGCTTGATCAGCCAGTTGCTCGGGAGCAGTGTGCTGTTGAGATACAGGAGCTTTACCTCTTGAATGACAGCACAAGATATTTCTAGTCTCTGCCTCATTTCCGACACCTGTCTCCCCCCAAGAAGGCTTGTCAGAGTAAATGCTGGTGTACATGACGCACGGATTAGTACTACCAATTTCAACCCAATCATTGTCAAAATCATTAACTGGTGCCCAAGACGATAGACTGCCAGCTCCGCCAAACGGTATACCACCCTCACCATAGGGGCAGTACGCTTCGAAAGGACATAACATCATAGGCTCTCCAATATCATTTCCTAACGAGCTGCAGAATCCAACAGCCTCGTAATAACTCTGACCTTTCCAGCCTTGCTCTCTGTTGTACCATTTTGGGTTATATTCTACCACGACTTTATCATATGCGTTTGGTTCAGTAGGGGATTCAGTCGGCTTGTGAGATGGTTTTGATGTAGGTTCGGGTGACGGCTTTTGTGTTGGTGGAGTCGATGGATGCTTCGTTGTTGGAGGCGCTGTTCCTACTGTCCATTTTGCACCACCGTCCATGCTACGACAGCACAATATCTTACCCGTGAATTCCCAACTACCTTTACCGTCCTCGCCCCAACTTGGATTCTGTAAATGTATATTCATATATGTTGCACAAGGCACCTCACCCTCAACATTTGATGTTAATGAATCATAAAGAGATTCGGTACCGATTTGAACCCAATCGTTATAACTATCACTGACAGGTGCCCATAACAAACTACCCTCTGATTCAAAGCCACCACCGTATGGATTACTATTCTTGCCTAACGGGCAATACGCTTCGTATGGACATAATTTATGATTATCACCAAGATCAGCACAAAACTCCACGGCAGCATTGTAGGAATGTCCTTTCCATCCTGTTGTTCGATCATACCATACTGGTTGATACTGCGTTTCATATTGCAAATATGCTGCACTCTCTGGCTTGAAAGGTGCTCCCATTTGAGTATTGGATGGTGGTTCATCGATTATACCAACACTACTATCATCTACCAACGATGGCATCTTACGACAACACAATACATGCCGTGTAATACCCTCATTACCCTCACCACTTACACCCCAAAGTGGCATCTCTAGATTCAAACTCATATATGTATGACACATACCCTGTCCTGGTGACACCTGAATCCAATTGTTAGGAGAATCAGACGAGGCAGCCCATTGAGTAGACACTTCTTCATTACCATCACTTAGTTCCATCTCATCGATGACTCCACCAAAGGGATGTTGATTCGGACCAGAGGGACAAAGGACTTCATATGGACATAAAACTCCACCCTCGGGACCATGTGGACCTTCGCCACTATCACTTATAGTACCATCGGGATAATGATCAGCGGCACAAAAGTCGACTGCATCTTGATAACTCTGTCCCGTCCATCCTGTAGTACGATAATACCATATTGGTTCATGTTGTATAGATTGGGCATATTCTACAGCATTGATTTGTGTTTCTTGGTTGGTTGAAGATTCATCTGGCTCAATATCACTCTGTGGCTTGACAATCGCCTCATGTGGCGGCTTAGTCTCTGAAGTATGAGTTAATAAATCATTCTCATCATGTACACCTGCAGCTTCTAACTCTGCTTCCACTTCATCCATACCACTGTCTAACCAAGCCTCATGAATAGCTTGATTGTCGTTTTGATTCTCATTGTCACCAACGTTTCCAGCTTGTAATGCTTCTTGTAATGCTTCTTCACCATCATAATATATTCCATCTAACCAACAGCACGGCTCTTTTTCCTCTTCCTCTTCATTCTCACTTGCAATATCCTCCTCAACAACTTCATGTTCAATACTATCACAACATAATACAAATCTCGTCTCTTCTTCATTAACTAAATCCTTATCCTCCATATCTTTTCCATCTCCATCCTCTTGATCTATCCCCCAAGATGGATTATAACCACCATGTAATATATTATATATCATACATCCATTATTATTGTTAGATGAAACTTGTACCCAAGAGTTTGTTTGATCTATTATTGGTACCCATTGTATTATACTCTCGTTCTTCTCAGATGACTGTTGTTGACTTCCACTAGTATTAACAATACTGCTCTCCTTATATCCACCAGCGGGTACATTATCACTCCCCCCTGGACATAATGCTTCATACTTGCACAATTTCTTTTTACCCTGTTGTTCAGCACAAAACATTAATGCATCATTATAATTCGTACCTAAATATGCAGTGGAGGTAATTCCTGATGGATGACGTGTATACCATTGTGGATGATATTTATTTGCCATTTCGATATAGTTATTGTTACCTCCTTCACCTTCCATGATTGTTTCAGAAGTTGTGGTAGAGGTAGATGTCATGGTATTGGCATGTGATAATACGTCTGATATGATATTATTCGCCTGTTCTTTCGCGCCGCTGCCATGTTGCTGTTTTGGTTGCTCAGCTTGCTGTGGCTGCTGACCACTATCAGCTTGACTACTACTACCAATATCTACTTCTGGTAAAGGTTGATACCCATCAGGTCCAAACTGCTTATCAGGAGAACTCATTATACTGCCTCCTATACCTTGCTGTTTCTTAATCTCATTCAACTCTTCTTCATAATTCAACTCCTCCTCTTCCATCAATTCATTAATCTCATCATTCCATTCATTAATTGCACTTCTCCTTTCACTACTTAATGTCCCAATTAATGTAAGTATAGTAATTAGTAGTATGACACTACATATACCACGTTTAATTCGACGTGATCGTATAATGCCTAATCGTCCCATGTTTATTTTATGGGTAATATATTTGGCATCATTGGAGAAAGATGAGCGACGTTTATTATTGTGTCTTTGATTAGAAGTGGGTGATATACCATATTCTTGTGATGTATAATCATTATCACCATCGTCGTCAATTTCTTTGTCACCATTAAAGTTATGATTCCTCCGGCTACTGTTGTGATTGTACCAGTCTAATGCTCCTTTCACTAATATCGGTGTATCTTGCTGCTCATCATTATAATTTACAGCCAGTGATGATTTGGGAGATGTAGATTTTAATAAAGTAGTAGCAACATTATCACCACTACCAAGTTCAACATCATCAGTATTAGTAGAATTATCATCAATACTATCAACATAATTACGAAAGTTATTAATTAGATTTGTTGTTCGCTCACTTAATTCTGCTGCTTTTGGTGATGTATCTTCTAAGTCAGCCGCTGTATCGGAACCATTATTATCGTCAGAAGAAGAGGAAGAGCCGTATTCCATTTCTAATGGTTCATTCTCATTTATGTCTTCATCATCTTTTACATTGTTGATGGTATTATTATTTTCAGAGTCATTCATCATTTTTTAATATAAAACTTTGATCTGGTATGTCACTGAGAGGAGATATTATTCAGAACGATATATAGGAGATATAGGGAGAGTTTGGTGGGATGTATCAGCGTATATGAAGGATCAACGGCGGCAAAGAAGAGGTGGCTTATTACTTATTACATGCATCATTTAATCATTTAGCTAATCGTACTATGTAATCTTTGTATTTGTATTTGTATTATGTACGCCAGCTGGCAAAAACAAAAACAACCATGAGATTTCTCTACTAGCAAAAGTAGTAGCCGCCGTAGCAACAATCAACCTAGACCACCTACACCTACCTATACGACGTTTATTAGTATAATACCATGACGACTTTTAATAATGATACAAGGATACCCCATTGCAATACATCAACAAAACACAGTATCCTTTCATTTCTCAATAATTAACAGCCCCACGATGACGATTCTTAGTGTTTACGAATGCTGACAATCTCCTCTCTTCATTTATGGTAGTATTGTCGTCTAATATTGACCTTGAAATGAAAGTTGCTCAACTCGAGCAAGGAGTACAAAGTGAAGAACAGCTCCAAATTTGACTTTGAGACCACCATTAAAATTGCAATTAAAAACTCTACACAATCATTAAATTATATACACATGACAATATATATGAAACAAACACAGCTCGACTACGTCTCGCGTGTAAATACAGAATGTTTGAGAAACGTAAATTACAAGAGATTCACAGCTCGACTTCGTCTCGCAAGTTAATACAGTTAACATTAAGAACGTTAGTCTAAAAGATATTGGTACGTGGTATAAATATAAGACCAACACAGTTCGGATTGCAAGCAATCCTCACAACGGCACTGCGTGCCTGAAGAACGATAATATTAATGGTCGATAAAGAGACAGGTTGGCATAGCCATGCTGGCACTGTTTGGATTGTGGTGTACGATGTGGATTAAGTGCTTAGTTGATTGTGGATGTTGTGGTTGATGATTTGGTATTGCAGCAGCAGTAGATGGTGCCACAAGGGCACCATCCACTACTACCACAACATCCAAATCATGTTTGTTGGTACGTGATGGATTAATGTTAGTTGATATGAATGGTAGTAATGTTTGTTTGTTAGTGGTGGGTAATGTTCATTAGTCATTGTTGGATTAATGTTTGGTTGGCACATTTAATTAAATGATGATGATACAACTCCAACTAAACACCACCGAGAGAGTGTTGGTAAGATCGACCGTAGGGAGATATTACCAACACGAACGAGGTGAACGACGACGCCGTTAGGCCAAAGGAGAAGTGATAGACATACTATCATCCATCAAGAAGATTGACTGTATATCCCTTCGTGAGGCGATAGCCGAACTGTGTGTGTCTTGTACCTCACGTTCGTTAACATACTGTATTGGCGAGTGCTTGCACGAGCTGTGTGTGTCTTATATTACTGTTTCTAATGATAACTGTATTGGTGAGTCCGGTAGGACGAGCTGTGGAGAGTGTTTTGTATTATTATTATTATTATTATTGGTAGTATCAATATTATCACGTAATTTTTGGGATTAAGATTGGCTTTAAAATGGGCGTCTTGGGATGCAAATACTGACAATCTACACCCCTCTCGAGTTGAGTCGATTGGCAAATGGGTGGTATTTAGAGGCTGAAACTGCCATCAATCGATAGAGGAGGGTGTGGGGGTTACAAAACACTACATACGAATTATCAAAATTGGGTGGAGAGAAGAAAAGTTATGGTCAACTTTAGTGATGGAGGAGTGGTGTAAGGGTACATACACCCTTGGATGCAACAACATCAAAAGATGCTTTATACAACAATATAAATGATGATGATGATGTTGTTGGGGTTGGTAGTATTGTTTACGTGGTGAGGATTTACATGTATGTCATTTTTTTGAGATTTTTGAGGGTGGTAAGGCGATGGTGGTAGTAGGAGGAGAGGGTGGGGATAGCGAGATGCAGGTGATTTGGTGGTAATTCAACAATCTACGATATATCCACCACCTCTGTACAAAGTTGTATGGTCTAGATCATCGTGGCTGAGGAGAAATAATACTGGTAGTAGTAATTGGGTGGTATTTTTCAGTAAAAAATGAGTGGAATACCGAGGGTGGATGTTTATTATGCACCCAGGGCGAGAGTGGCATATGTTTTGATTGTTGTATATTGTTCTCGAATATATAAAGAGGTGTCATATCGATTTATACTGCCTAGAAGTACGTTGGTAGTGATGTGGGGGGGGGGGGGGATGGATAGAGCGGTGTCCGTGCTATGCTAATCTTTGAGATACAAGAGTGGGAAGTGAGATGAAACAATACCGACGAGATGAGTATGATACACGCAATTGAATACAAAGATCACAAATACATACTAGATAAATTAAGTAATATTGTTATTTAGTTTAATGCACATCTATGTATATAATATAAAATCATGAAGTAGCTGATTGTTGTGTATATTATCATTTTCACCTCTTCCCACCAAATCCTCTGTATCCCTTCGACTTCATCACGACAGCACAATATCTTGCCCGTGAATTCCCAGCTACCTTTACCGTCCACACCCCAACTTGGATTCTGTAAATGTATATTCATATATGTTGCACAAGGTACCTCGCCTTCGACGCTCGACGTTAGTGAATCATACAGCGATTCGGTACCAATTTGAACCCAGTCGTTATAGCTGTCACTAACCGGGGCCCATAACAAACTACCTGATTCAAAGCCACCACCATATGGATTACTATTCTTCCCTAATGGGCAATATGCTTCGTATGGACATAATTTATGATTATCACCAAGATCAGCACAAAACTCAACGGCGGCATTGTAGGAGTGTCCTTTCCATCCTGTTGTACGATCATACCATACTGGTTGATATTGTGTTTCATATTGTAGATAAGCTGCACTCTCTGGCTTGGAAGGTGCACCCATTTGAGTGTTGGATGGCGGTGCTTCGATTATACCAACACTACTATCATCTACCAACGATGGCATCTTACGACAACACAATACATGCCGTGTAATACCCTCATTACCCTCACCACTTACACCCCAAAGTGGCATCTCTAGATTCAAACTCATATACGTATGGCACATGCCCTGTCCGGGAGATACTTGAATCCAATTGTTAGGAGAATCTGACGAGGCCACCCATTGAGTAGACACTTCTTCATTACCATCACTTAGTTCCATCTCATCAATTACTCCACCAAAAGGATGTTGATTCGGACCCGAGGGGCAAAGGACTTCATATGGACATAATACACCACCCTCGGGACCATGCGGTCCTTCACCACTATCACTTACAGTACCATCGGGATAATGATCAGCGGCACAAAAGTCGACTGCATCTTGATAACTCTGTCCTGTCCATCCTGTAGTACGATAATACCATATTGGTTCATGTTGTATAGATTGGGCATATTCTACAGCATTGACTTGTGTTTCTTTGTCGTTGTCTGTTGATTCTTCTGATGAGTCATCTGAATTAAGATCACTTTGTGGCTTGACAATTGCCTCATGTGCCGGCTTAGTCTCTGGAGTATGAGTTAATAAATCATTCTCATCATGTACACCTGCAGCTTCAAGCTCTGCTTCCAGTTCATCCATACCACTGTCTAACCAAGCTTCATGAGTAGCTTGATTGTCGTTTTGATTCTCATTGTCAACTGTTCCAGCTTGTAATGCCTCTTGCAACGCATCCTCACCATCATAATATATCCCATCTAACCAACAGCAAGGCTCTTCTTCTCCATTCTCACTTGTGGTACCCTCTTCAACAACTTCATGTTCAACACTATCACAACATAAAACAAATCTCGTCTCCTCTTCATTCACTACATCCTTATCATTAACACCACCTTGCTGTTGTTGTTGAGGATCTAACCCCCACGATGGATTATATCCACCATGTAATATATTATATATCATACATCCATTATTATTGTTAGATGAAACTTGTACCCAACTGTTAGTTTGATCTATTATTGGTACCCATTGTATTATACTCTCTTTCTCAGATGACTGTTGTTGACTGCCAGCGTTACTACTAATACTGCTTTCCTTATATCCACCAGCGGGTACATTATCACTCCCCCCTGGACATAATGCTTCATACTTGCACAATTTCTTTTTAGATTGTTCTGCACAGAATAATAAAGCATCATTATAATTCGTACCCAAATATGCCGTAGAGGTAATTCCCGATGGATGACGTGTATACCATTGTGGATGATATTTGTTTGCCATTTCAATATAATTGTTATCACCTTCACCTTTTTCCATGAGTGTTTCTGAAGTTGATGTAGAAGACATGGTATTGGCATGTGATAATACATCGGATATGATATTATTCGCCTGTTCTTTCGCGCCACTGCCATGTTGCTGTTTTGGTTGCTCAGCTTGCTGTGGCTGCTGACCACTATCTGCTTGACTGCTACTACCACCAATATCTACTTCTGGTAGCGGTTGAACATATCCCTCTGGTCCATAATGCTTATCCGGAGGGCTCATTATACTCCCTTTCTTCTCATTCAACTCCTCTTCATATTCTAACTCCTCCTCTTCCATCAATTCATTAATCTCTTCATTCCATTCATTAATTGCACTTCTCCTTTCACTACTCAATGTCCCAATTAATATTACTATAGTAATTAGTAGTATTACACTACATATACCACGTTTAATTCGTCTACTTTTTATTATACCTAATCGTCCCATGTTTATTTTATGAGTAATATATTTGGCATCATTGGAAAAAGAAGAGCGACGTTTGTATCTTTGATTATTAGTAGGTGATATACCATATTCTTGCGATATGTAATCTTCATTATCCTCGTCTATTTCTATGTCACCATGAAAGTTGTTATTCCTCCTGTGATTGTACCAGTCTAATGCGCCTTTCACTAATATCGGTGTATCTTGCTGCTGCTCCTCGTTGAGAGTTAGTGGCGAAGATTTAGATGATACAGATGTAGATTTTAACAATGTAGTAGCAACATTATCACCACTACCAAGTTCAATATCATCATCAGTATTATTGTCAATAGTATCAACATAATTACGAAAGTTATTAATCAAGTTGGTTGTACGTTCACTTAAATCTGCTGTTACTTTTGGTGATGTATCTTCTATGCCAGCTGCTGTAGCGGAACCATCATCATCGTCAGAAGAAGAGGAAGAGCCGTAGTCCATTTCTAATGGTTCATTCTCGTCAATCTCTCCATCATCATTTACATTGTTGATGGTATTGTTATTTTCAGAGTCATTCATATTTTTTTTATATTAAAACTTTGGTCCGGTATATTAGCTGCGCGGAGATATTATTTAACGATATAATATAGGAGACGTAAGGAGAGTTTGATGGGGCCTAGAGGTGTTGTAGTACGAAGAGAGGACACGGCAAAGGCGTAGGGCTTGGCTAAGATCCCAAGCCAAACCTGATTTTTTGAGAAGAGTTCTCTCCCCTGGTACAATACCATATCTTTTTATTTCTGTAGTGTCTGGCTTTTGCAAGAGTTGGCTGTATGTGGAGAGAGCTTCTTTTCAACCTGTTCAAGCCTACCTTTTTTATACATGCTACATGACACATAATATGTTGTCATGGTATAAGTATAAGAAGCACAATCGTAGACTATTAAGGATACCATAAGATCTAAACATCTGGTCTGATCTGCTCACTGCTCACCTCCAACTCCAACACAACATGTCTTTTCTACCCCCCCCCCCCCCTCTCACATTTAGCCAATTCTTTGTCTTTGCAGTTCGAATATTCAACTTTCTAAGGAGTTGTACCGTCCCCACTATTCTCTGTCATCCTCTCGGTCCCTCCAGTTACCCCCTCAGCCGCCTCATCAGTAACAGGAATATTGGTATCCTCGGCCTCAGTCACGTCGGCATTTGCTTTTTTCTTTTGATCTAGTATACCATATGCTACAATTCCAACAGCTGCAAGACTTCCAATAACAATTCCAGCAATTGCTCCTCCCGACAGCTTTGTGGAACAGTCGCCTTCACTAAATGAGGTAACCTCCCTTGCCTCATCACCATTCCTAGAATAGAAAGTACCAATATTGCCCTCATTATCAACTAATACTCGACTTAGAGCCACACCATTTCTCTTAACCTCGTATTTCTGTAATGCGGCTGCTGATTCTTGTGTCATGTTGAAATCCAATAGACACTCATCATACTTTGGAACACACTCAATTGTACGATAGGTAGACCCCAGTTCATATACTGTTCCAATCTCAGAACTGCCAAAATAATCACCAGATCTATGGAGAGGTGGGGTGAGCCCCCCCAGTTGCCATCGTTTCCATCCAGACCAGCTGCCATCGTCAAGAGTGGAGTTGCCAAAGACCCATTTAAAGTCGCCATACTCGCCACCACGAATAACGGGTAATGAATTGCCATCTTTATTGTATTCAGTCACTGTAAGTAGATCAACTTCAAATAAAGCTTGACTGGAAACATCACACAGACCATCGACAGCACATTTTCCCATGTTTGTACTTTCATTCCATCCATAAGAGTTCATATTCGCCTCTTTGCTCCTGTAGGTGATATTGTCCATTGCCAATGAATATTGTAAGGTATTGATTGGCGAGTCCGAATCATCAAAGTTTGACATGTAAACTGTGGCACAACTATCTTTTGGAAGACATATTGCCTCATGGAATAGTGATGTATTGGAGCAGTAGGGGAACAATCCACTTGAAACCTCAACACCATCCACGGTAAGTTCCCAGGTAGGACCCACATCTGGTGGTACATTACAGAGGGGATATTTTATAGACCCCAAATAGCCAGTAACTAAATAATAGTGAGATAGAAAGAACTCGACCAGCGATTCATCTGGATTGCATTCCGGTTCGCAACTGTTTCCAAATTGTATTGAACTGAATCGCCAGCTATCGCTCTCTTTCAACAGATTTCCATCAAAGTTTAGATAAAACTTTTGATCCTTGCTAATACCACTCAAGCCAAAGTCATCAACTGTGATAAATCGGTAACATGAGTTCCTTGGTAAGCAACTTCGATATGTACGAAAGCCGTGTTCTCTTTTTGATCCACAAATGCCATAACCGAGCATTGAGTCTTCCACAGGGTCATCAGACATTGAGTTTTTTATATCCTCCAAGTTGCAACCAAACAAAACCACACCCTGGTCATCTTCTACCCGATATTCACCACCAGAGAACCCCCATTCCTCCAAAGCCGATACTCAAAAAGAGCCTCATCCTTACTATCATCACATTCTGGATTACAATACTCTCCAAGCTCTGTCGAGCTGATTGGATATAGGAAGTATTCACCAGTATAATGTTTTTCTGAAAGTATTCGTTTATACCCAATATCTACCTTCTCCCCATCATATGTAATTTGATATGAATCAAATGGGAACTTATATACTGTGAGTTCTAAACATGCACCATCTCGTGGTACACACATTTCAAAGTCTTTTACATCGTTGAATCTAAAATAACTCTGATAACCGAAAACTGTCGAGGAGTTCCCAATGTTACCTGACGGCAGGACTCGCAAAATCGGTATATGAGTTTGACGCCATATATTATTATCGTATATATTATCCCACCCTTCCTCATCAATATTATATGAAACTTTAAGTAAAGCATCGGTTTCATTACATTGCATATTCATTAATGATGTATCAACAGCTGCCGATTGGGCAACTGCTGTTGCAACATATCCACTGCCACACAATACACATGTTATAGACTTAAATGATAACTTCATACTTCTCTTATACTTTCTTCTTTCGTCTCTCTACGCAACCGATCAATACGTGCCTAATTCAAGTTTAAATTTATTATTATGATGATGTGTATGATGATAGACAAGATCAAGAGGGAGAGATTGATGAACAAAATTTTAGTACACACTAATTATTTATTGCAATACACCGCCGCACGACACAATCTATATTCACCGTACCTACCCAATGATATATTAAGTCAGTTTTATAGGATGTGATATATTGGAGTTTATATTGGCATCACCCATCTGTTATTTTGAATGGATTTAAGAGAGAATTTGTTTCTCTCTACCAAATACCACTCAAAGTCACATTGGGGCAAATTGGGACAATTATTGTTTATTACATGCTTATGCTGTGCGCTGTTTCCTAATGCATATTAAACGCTCATCCCGAAACAACGAGCTCAACCCGACACCAAAACAGCAATGCTAAAGAAGCACAATCGATTATCAATAAAGGTAGGAATATAAGAGGGAAGGCAAAAGTTAAAGAGTTGTTTTTCGGTGACTCGCCAAAAGTAACATTTCATTCCACAAAGGTGGTTTGCGATTGTGATAGTGTGGTTGGTCACCTTTGATCTCAAGCAGCAATAATTGAGCAATATGAGCAGTGACAACAATACCAATGATGCTAAGAAGCGTAGGGTTGATGGCGGTGGAGCTATATCGTCAGTAGGCGGCGGCGGAGATGAGAGTAGGGAAGATATTTTAATGTCAATGATTCACCAACAAATGACTATGATGAAAGGTATGCAAGATGAGATGAAGAGTATGCGTAAGGATATTACAAATTTAACAAAGAAGTGTGATGATATGTGCAGGGAACAAAATGGTATACATAAAGATATTAAGAAGCTTCAAAGCAAACAAAATACAATCTCGACTGATATAAAATTGGGATTTTATAACGTGAGTAATAGATTTGATGATGTGGATAACAAACTCAAGTATCACACGTTGTTGATGAAGAACCAGAAGTGGGAATATTCAGCACCTTTACGAGATCCATCAGATTCATCCGACACTGCTGATTTCCTAAAACAGATAAAGAAGCAAACTGATACAAATGTCAATGGAGAGATTAAACTCGATAGTAGCCTTCCATACTTTAGAGAGTTTTTACCTCATTGGAAAGAATTTGCTAGTGCAATTGAACAATACCAGTACCACCTAGAATCTTCAAATTATGATTGAGACTCCTCAAATCTTACTTTGTATGATGTTGTTCTATCCACAGAAGTCATCAATCTCCTATCGAAAGCACTTGAATCAACATACTTTCATGAGTTTATATTACAGAACAACGAATTAGATAAGAACGGTATCAAATTTGCATTGGGCTATTTGGAGAGTAATCAAATATGCAAACAGTTTGCTCTTCACGAGAATTTAATGAGTATGGATAATATCAATCAACTCTGTGAAATAGTCAAAAAGCATCCTTCTATTGAAATTTTAGGGCTGTGTAAATGCAAAGGCGAAGATGCTAATGGGTATGAAATGACGAAACAAGTTATAACTGCTGGAAAAACAAAACTCCAATCTATTGATCTTTCGGAAAATAGTATTAGTACTGAAGGAGATACTTTTATTTCAGACTTCTTGACTGACGACCCTATGTTGACGGTTCTTGATCTCACTCGTAATAAACTTGATGATAATGATGCTATCATGATTACAAGTGCACTGAAGCACAATTCAAACTTAGTCGGTCTTCATATTGGTGACAATAATATAACAAAAACGGGATGGAAGGCATTGAGGAAGGCCATCTTTGACAAGACGAGTCTTAACTCTGCCGCTGACTCTAATCATACTTGCAAGATTGACTTCCCTGGAGGTAATCATTTTAAATATGTTAGAACAATCAACGGAGTCTCTGACAGAGATCGAGATCATGTTGGTAACTTTGATCCCTGGATTGTTAGACAGAAGAAGATTTATTCAATTCTATCGTCAAGGAATAGAGGCGGCTCCAATGTTGATTACTTTGATGAGGATATGCCTGTGGAGTTGCTGCCAAATATGCTGCGCTCTATACAAAAGTACGCCAATTACCATATTCCCGAGACTGATGAGGATAAGGAATATACACCGCCCCAAGATAATAGTGATGTCAAGCCTCTGTTGATTATGTTTGAGATACTGCAGAGATGGGATAAGTCTCTAGCTGTATTTGAGGCATTGAGTTCATCGTGAATCATCATTTAAGTAAAATGATACTATTGATTCATGGAAGATGGAGCCTGTGGAATGGGGTGATGTATCATACATCAACTGCACATGCAATGGGGACGAAGTTGTGAATCAAGTTAAAACTAGTAGACAACATCATAGTGTACAACAAACTCCAATTTATAAAGTATTATAATCCCCTTATATGCATCTAATGCAATACGTTGAATGGAGATATCCCCTTTTGTACAAGAACTAGTACTCTGACTTCCCCTAATATAATTCTTCAAACACCATTGCCCCTCCTCGAACGAGTCATCATACTATGCTTCCTTTTGTTCCTAGTTTGAACATTGGATGCTGGTACAAAAAACATTGGTAACATACGGGCAAACTCGTAAATAGCCCAAAGTTTCTTCTTCCCAATGACCTTTTGATTATTATCATAGTTGTTATGAAAATTTGGAATATCAGGGAAACGTGCTAAAGCGGTGTCAAACCACTTAATTGCTATTGGCAGAATCTTCAAATCCCATTCAAAGAATGATTCCATGCTGATATGTCGATGGTATTTCAGGATCTTTTTCATACCTACCATGCTTTTGTTCTGGCTACTATTGTTTCCCAACAAGTTACGAAGTCCACTTTTTATCTGCAAGATGTAACTCTCACTCTCAAGTAAAACGAGAGTGTGATTTGATGAATATGTTGCATTGATACTTGATGTGTTGCATAGAAGATTCTCAATAATATCTAATCCATTCCTCGTTATGTCTGGGTTTCGATCGAGGCAGAGAATTATCAATTTCTTGTTGTTCATTAGTGCATTTGAAAGAATCTTTACACATTCATTATCAATATTATTATTGGCAAGGCTAACTTCGATTAGATTTGATTCTGGATCGCTCAATAGCTTAGCAATCTCTGTGCAACCTTGCATTCCAATATTGTTCCCCCTCAATTTCAATGTCTGCAGATTGTAGTTAAGTTTAATAGTTGAAACTATATCCCCTATACATCCATCGTTGATATAAGGGTGTCCATCAGTATAACTATTTCCAATACGAATTGACTTCAAATTCCTACACGATTTGAGAGTATTGATAAGGGTAACAAATCCTTGATATGACATAGGGCAATTCTCGATGAAAATATATTCAAGACGCTCATTATTATCTGGTAAAAGTTTAAGAGTTCATTCCCTAAACCTCGAGAGAAACTAAAAGGCATGAAGGATATTCCTTTTATAGACGTGCTGCGTTTGAAACCATTCATAAACTGTCTTGTTGTTGCTGCACCCGGTAATCTCTCGTCGCATCCACAAAGGGCAACACGTTCCAGGCAAGTGTTATTGCCTATACTTTTGCCAAGATTAATAAATTCAGTATTGTTCTGTATAACTATATCATTGCCCAGGTTGACAGAACCCTTGTAAGGACAGTTAACAGTACTAAGATGAATAAAAATCCTTGTCATATTAGGATCATTCTGTTCTACACATCTTGTTGCCTCTTGACTAGTTCGTTGGACGATTGCATTAGTCGTAGACATACTATCCATTAATTATTCTGTAAATCTTTGAACTACTAAACGAATATCGATACGCACGATTTATGATATCTTTTATGATACTGAATAATACTAATACTACCCAATTAATAAATGATACTATCTTGGTCGTATATAAATAGTAACGCACAGACTTCTTCAGCAGTAGCCAATTATTTAGTAAATCAGTTTACCCGACTAGCTCCTGGTAACTCCAATCAACTTTAATGGGCGATTACAAATTTGTCCCAAAACGATACCGGTATCCTTGGTACTAATCTTACTTATTCCTATGTAGACTTTGTGGAGACCATGGAGGATCGAACTCGGCAAAAAAAATTGTATTCCGGTCACTTTAAGAATAAAATTTG
>Ga0214478_100193_pt1 | contig 35501 bp, 20 predicted proteins | sample M1_20Mar14CPVII9_2_FD_178001 | JGI IMG/M metagenome (GOLD analysis project Ga0214478, IMG submission 178001) | Marine eukaryotic communities from Monterey Bay, California, United States - M1_20Mar14CPVII9sort6BwellD7 | ecosystem: Environmental > Aquatic > Marine > Unclassified | place: USA... | reverse complement strand
CATGTTATGATGAGGAGTTTGTCTCTAGCGTCCTAGAGGAAAAAAGTGGATTTTACTTCAATGACACGTTCCATCGCCAAAAAATCATAGCAACTCAACAAACATAGAAGCGAGGACGTTGCCTTGCCAAGGTCAATATCATGGTACAAACCGCGGAAGACTTCCGATTGGCAGGTAATAGTGGTAAGTAGTTGTATCATTGTGAGGTATATTCAATGATTACTTACACTTTGAGGCATATTATTTTTTTTTTTGCTCAATATCTTTTTACTTTTAATCTTATGTTTTGATATCAAACAGCATTTGCAAATAAAAAATGGAAACAAGCAATACAGAAATACAACGCATCCCTCGACATTGATGGTACATCTCAAAGCTCTGCTAGGGTATACTCTAACCTAGCCGCAGCATATTGCAAACTCAACAAATATGATGATGCATATGCGGCAGCCAAGAAGTGCACAGAGGTAGACCCTACATGGGCAAAAGGATTTTGGCGTTTAGGATTGACACAGGAATTGCAGAAGGATTTTACACATGCTCTTGCAAGTTATGTAAAAGCAGTTGAGATTGAACCGGAAGAGTCTACATTTGTTAATGCCGTGAGTTATTGTATGGTTATGTTTGTTTGCATTTTACAGCGGAGTGGATATCCTTATCTATCTCTCATAATACTTTTTTGTATGTTGAATGTATGTAGAGGGACAAAATGTTAGAACGATTAGGTAGTGAACAATCGCCAGATGGTGATGGAACTTACTCTATTAAAATGCCACCAACTAATTCATCATTCAAAGATCATGGAGGAGAACCGCCTTGTTATGTTACATGGGAAAGATTAAAAAAGAGAACTAATAACTTTAGTACGAAGGCATTCCCGACATATATCCAAGAGAATGACATAACTTCTGATTTGTGGATGGCATACGGGTTGAATACTTGGGGAATGGCTATGCAAGGTGCCCTTGGTGAACTTGCCACTCTCCCTCACTACAAACTAAAACGCATTGGCAAGAAGATGAGGGAATTGAAGATACAACGTCAACAAAACCTTATCACCGAACAGGACTTTTGCATCAAACGTTTTGAACTTACTGGCCTTCCTCCGACTCAAGGACTTGAACATTCTCATGCATTAAGTGCAATCACCTGCTTGTTGGGTGGCGATTGCATTCCCATTGAGTTTGGCGGTGGTAAACTTAATCCATCACCTCCCTGGTTAAAGTGGTATCAACCGCAGCAGGTTATGGCATTACATCAACTCAATTACTTCAAAGTACTTGGACTAAGGCATAGACTCAATGGTACAAATATGGTCACAACAAACTGGAAGGGTGGTAAACAGTTAGTATTATCTCCGGCTATAGTTGGATCTATCCAATGCTTTTTAGCAAGCTCTGGAGGGGAACAAGACGACGACCCATTGATAGGTAAGGAAGAAGGAAGCCCCGAAGAGGCAATTGGATTTGCAAAGAAGATGTTAGCCTCTGGTATCACTTGGGTAGGAGGTGTCAGGGAATATGTTGGTTTTGTTTATCGTGGTACTGTTCTATCAGCTTGGATAACCTGTCGTCTTGAAGGACTTGGAGCAGGTATAAAAGGATTCAAATGGGCTAGGAAATATATTGAATTGGCCGACAATGAGTGGAAGGTGACATCAGTTCATCAAGATTATAGCAAATATGGTGAAACATTCCGTTTGACATTCCGGCTTAATGTGATGAGTGCAGAACTTCAAGTGGCTCAAACTATGAGAGGCAACAAGCAGCCAAGTATTAAAGATGCTGCATATGAATTCGAATTGGCACAAGGCATCATTGATATTGCCAAGACAACATCAAAGCCAACTGGACATTCGTTTGACGAATGGATGTTCTACACATGCTTTGGTTCTAAGCCGTTGGCATTTGCATGCTCATATTTGGCTGGCACCATGAGTGCAATGAAGAGCAATCCGGATCCTGACTTTTTGTTCAAGGTCATTCAACAATCTGGCCTGATGGATCCTGATAATGATGACAATCTCGTCACTTTTGTTGCGGAGTGTACTGGCCTTGAGGAGTTCAGTGTCAATTCGTTGATTGCGGAAACATACCGTCTTGGTGCATTAAACCAGCTCCCAGATGACAAAGAGCTTGCGATACTATGGTGGGGGTGTGCCGTCCACATGTGCTACTCGGGAGGATACCAGATTGTTAAGCTTAGGCGTGCTATTGAGAATGCTTTCCTTGCCACACGGGAAAGAGATGAAGAGTTGTGGGGGGCTGATGTTTATAAAGATAGTACGCAGCAAAAGCAAGCATTACATGTGGCCATGTACTATCAGGAGAAGCCGGATGATTTCATCCTTCCCATGCTCACAATGGAGACACGACCAGATGGCAATGTGTGCCTCTTCACTGATGGGCAATTATTATGTATGAATTTTGATAAAGATTTAAGAATTGCAGAGAAACACTTTGATGGGATGAGTAAGGAAGCTAATTCTTACCTTGATATTAAAGAGGTTGAAAAGGAGCATGGTGCTGAATCGAATAGTACCGAATCATAAACATCAAGATTAAGAATGTTTAGAATCTTCCAACTCTTACCTAAAAGATACATTCATGTGCACAAAAATTATTAGTGTTACTTACTAGTTGTTACCCTTGCCGCCATGAAAATTCGAATGAGCGGTTTGAGACCAACAACAGCATAGATAACTGATAATCAGTATGGATAATAGAAGGATATATTTGCATCATTACTACATAGTAGGTATGAGTATAGTTAGGAGATGAAGCAATTATACGTTCAATCGCTAAACTACACTGATCATTTTTGTGTGTCATTATTTAGGTATTAGTGCTCGTGCTTGACCCCTTAGCTGTTGAAAAGTTTACTTCACTAAGCTGGGAAGATAAATCAAAGGATACAGATGGGTGGTTAAAATCATTAGCGGCTCAGACGGCGGTTGATTTAACAGTATTGACGCTAGTATATCTACCAACATTCTATGTTTTCAAAAGTAGTGTCTTCAGCGGTAGTAGTGATCCATCAGTCTGGTTCTCTTCAGGTTTGGATAGTTACACTCACAACTTTTCGAAAGATGAATTTGATTTGATACGTGTATGGCTGCCGGCAGATCTGGTATGCTTTAGCGTTCCCCTATATCTGAGATTACCTGTAAGGCATATAGTATCATTTGGTTGGACCGCATATCTATCTTTCTCAAGGGGAGGACATTAATATTACTAAATTAGGTTGACTACTTCACTCATACCAGAATAACAAATCAAATTAGTCTAACTCCTGCATCTGTCGATCAATCTTCTTTCTAACATCCTCGTACTTCTGCTCGTCTGATTTGTTTTCTTCTAAGAAGCGTTTCAATTCCAATGTTCCCATTGCCTTATCTAATGCTGCCTGGGCAATTGCCTCTGAATCTACACGTTCTTTACTCCTACTTAGAGCCTTGTCCTCTCCTCCTCCTCCTCCAAACGATGAGAATAATGATCCCCCACTTCCACCATCAGTATCATCTGACTCTCCTCCACTTCCCTGCTCTGATGCTCTCTTCATAGGGGCTAGTGCTAAATTTGCCAATGGTGATCCTAATAGTATATCAACAATTACCCCCACCGAAACAACCAATGGCACATACTGTCTCCATGATTCGACACTGCCATCCTCGGAAAGGAGAAATGATGATGTTATTGTTGATATAGATGTTGAAAGTTGTTGTTGAATTTCTGTATCTGGTATCATATTAAGCTTACTACTACCACCACTGATTCTTCTACTACTACTACTACTATTAATATCGAATGAGGTATGATGTCTTCTTCTTGATTGATGTATCAAAGTACTTGGTTGAAATGCAGAGCAAAATGGTGCGGTTGTTGATTGCAAATCAATCAAAGCCAATAACGAGGCGAATAAAATGCAATATATGCCCATCATAATAGTGCAATGGATATGATCAATAAAGAGGATTGATGAGAGGATTGAAGTTTGACACTCCTGTGATGAGTTTGGGGGAGGATGTATCTAATGCCGGTATCCTTTCTTTGCTAAATGATAGTGTGGTACGGTACGGTGATTGAAGATTGTAGTTGATTGGGGTTGTCGTCATAGAACAAACAATTATATTATTAGAATACTTCAATAGCAGTATAGTCTACGATGTTTTGGAAGAAAACGGAGGATCAGTGCCTTGAGACAAAACAAGAAGAAATTATACCATCATCGTCATCATCGACATGCTGTAGCAGAATAATAAATGACGATGACGGTAATATGCCGGAGGTATCAATAGGCGATGTAAATAAAGAAGATGACAATAATACAATGAAGATTAATCTGCCACCATCAAACATATCACCATCAAAACGATGTGCACATATAATGAGTATAGCATCAGTATGTGCTGATCCTATTCATTTTCATTCCTTTACTTTAGTTGGTAGTAGTGGCAGTAGTGGTTGGAGTATACCATCTCCTAAATCATTATTTGTTGGTGCTTTTCAAAAGTGTAGTGCTTGTCATGGTAGATTGGGTGGTTCAACTGTTGCAAATGATATAGATAGTGCATCAAATGAGATAGATCAACATTCGTCCTCATCTGGTATGCTATACTGTGCTGCATGTGGAATATATGCACATAGATCTTGTGCATTTAATCGAAATAACAACAAACTACCAATATGTGAAGTAAACTTAGAGGTTACACAGAAGGCCTTTGGTTTATCAAGAGATGAAATAATGCAACAAATGAATATACCAATACCTCAACCTGCAATTGAGGAAGAGGTAGAAGAAGAAGAGACTCGACCATCATCAGCAGGATCAACATCTTCATCATGGTCTATATTTGGTAGAAGAACATTAACAGAAGATGAAATAAAAGTAGAGGAAGAGAAGATGTTAGAGAAGAAGAGTGAACCTACCAATACATTAAAGAAAGATGAACAAATACAGATACAACAACAGCAACCTGGAGTGATTCAAACATCATTAAATCTTATACAAAAGTCTACAGAAACTAGTTCGAATATACCAAAAGCATCAGCTCTTGGACTGGTGGCTGGTGGTGCTGCCGGTTTAGTAATTGCTGGTCCTGCTGGAGTCGTGGTTGGTTCTCAAATCGGCCGGACAGTATTGGCTGGGGCAGCTTTGGTTCAGGGAGGTATGGGAATGAGTGTATTAGTAATGAGTCTGGCCGCTGCGGCAAATTTTACACCGAATATTTCACTACCGTCATCGCCGTCATCAAAAGCTGAGAAGGAACTGGTACTTGTACGGCCAGACATTGACATTCATCCTATATGGTCTGAATATGCAAATGAAGCACGAGAATTATGGGAGAAGAAGTATCCAAATGCTTCTTCATCATCATCTCAATCAAAATGGCCATGGGAAGACTTATTTTCAAATACAACAGATGATCAACAGAATATGCGTTATCGGAAAGATGTTGATATCATCAAAGCAGAGTCATATGAGCTACCAATGAAAGAAAAAGTCTTTCTACTTGTTAATCGGATATTGAATGATAAGACTAGTCTACCAGGGTATCTATATCGTCATCTTATATTGAAACATAAACGACGAGTGATGTTTGGTGATGAGGATACAACATCACCGGAAGATGCTGACGACGATGAGTCAATAATACAAAGATCATGTAGGCAAGATGCACACGGTATTACAAAGCATGTCACTGCTACTTTATTAGAGGTTCGCCCGGGGTTGGCATCATCTCCAAATATGACAGAATTAACAGCATCTGCAGTAGAGGTATTAATCTTTGGTGAACTATATGATGATTGCTTCAGTGAAATCATACTTGAAACAGAAGATAAAGATGATAGTCTACTTGCAAAGGTTTGTGAACTACAGAAGAACTGTGATGACGGAGAAAATAAGAACAACGTTACATCACTTGACGAGGACTGTGAGACAAGTAATGATGTATCTTCTTCTGTGTCACAATTAGCCATCGGAGCTCTCCAATGTCTGCCACAAGCACATACACCAACAGACAAGTTATTGCACTGTGTAGAATTCTTAGAATATGTATCGGAGCATTTTTCATCACTATATCAAGGGAAGTGCATTGATGCCGATGAATTATTGATAATGGTATGTCAACATGTAGTTGCAGCAAAGCTTAATCATTTGCACGCCGAGGTGGCGTTTATTGAAGAATTTTCGAGAGATGAACAGTTGTTGAGTGGGAAAGAAGGATATGCTTTGATAACATTGCAGGCTTCGTTGCATTATTTAGATTCTATTGATGATTTGTGTGGCATCTTATCACCCAAGATACTATCAAATAAGCAGATATAAAATGCATATGCCAATAAACATATTTGTTGGCTGTTATACCCTAAGGATATGGATACTAATATTGTGTTTGACACCTCTACTACTAATTTCAACCCTTTAACTTTTAATTGCAGTATACACTAACGCACTGAGGATATTATGGATACTTATTGTGTACACATGTGCCCAAACTCATTAGAACCCATCTATCTTTTTGACTAATCTTCATCCCCCTTCATCGTACATGATATACCAATATTTCTCTTCTTATATCTACAATGATTAAACTTCTTCCCTTGGTACCCATTGACCATTTTCATTCAAGACAACTTTACCCTCTCGAATCTTTTGATTACGATTTCTTCTATTCTTCCTTCCTATCTTCTTAAGACGTGTAGCGCCCATCGCAGTCATTAAATCATCCATACTGCAATCATCGGGTAGACTACACATTTGAATATATAATCAAAGTAAGTATAGGCGTGTTCATTATATATCATACATATAAATGATTGATATATATATGCATACAATAAAAATATAATATAATTAAGAGAGATGATGGCTTACCTTATATCAGCTGGAAGATGCGCGTTACACAGTTTAAGAAGATTAAGAGAGATGATAATGACATATGTTATACATGTGGGTTGCAAAAATAATCAAACAAAGGCAAAGAAACTTACCTGGAGGAGGTCCTGATGGCAATGGTTTTGGAATGTTGGTCGGCCTTCCTTTGTTCTTCCCAAAGAGAGAGGAAGACTGCCTCCTTCTTATCTGAGACCCTTGTGGGACGAATGCAGTTGTTGATGCTATACAAAATAGCGTTGCAATAGAGGACTTCATGATGGTTGGTTGTGCTTTAGTTGAGGTTAGGTTGAATGTTTTTCTAACAAATTGCTACCGTTTGATCGCCTTATGAGTAGTGCATTTTTTCCTAGTGAGCAGAGTTGATGATGAGTCATCCATCATCATAATCGATTGCATAAGAGGTATGGGTTCATTATTTATAAATAAATACAGCACAAAGTATCTTTAGATTATATATCGGATTAACGACATCGCAATATTACCATAATTACAAATTACATACCTATAACAACATCATGAAGTGTTTTGTAGTAGCAATCATCATATCGATATTTTCACAACAATATGCAGTAGATGCCTTTCAACCTGGATGCTCGAGAAGAGCACTACTTCAAAAGACAAAGGATGGTATAATTGCAACATCATTAGTGGGTGTGGCGGTGCCCCAAGTTGCATCAGCAAAGCAACCAACGAAACAAAAGAAGGAGTTATTACGAGGTGGGAAAGGGAAGTCAGACGCTCTACACAATGGAACTGACTTGAATAAAAATGAATCAGCTGTAGCTAGTGGATTATTAGACAAGTTGGGCGTACCTGATATTACTCCCGATAATGGCCCGAGTGCTCGTGCTGCTCCAACGAAATAATAGACTCTCAATTATCATAGATGCTATTACTATCGGCATTACTCTGTATTCTCTAATTTAGATCATCAGATGCATATTGGTACAAACATGAGATGGAGGGATGACGTTGAGATAGATAAATAATAATACAAAAGATTTGGGTGGGAAAGAAAAGGGATGTTCAATCTTATGCTAGCGCTAAACTTCCAATCAGCATCTACCTTCCGACTTAAACTAAGATGAACACCTATTGTTCTTCGGACTTTAATTTAGTACGAATTCATCGCCTCAGTTCTCTGATGCTCCATCCTTCTTCTCGCTATCTCTTTCAGCTGCTACACCTACCCTGTCGGTATATATCTCATCCTTGTATAGAATATCTTGTGCATAAAGATACCTTAGAAAATTACCTTCTGACGCCTCTTCTTGGACAATATGTGGTATGATCTTCTCGTTCTTAAACTCCTCTATCCGTTGCACTAGATGTAAATAGAGTGTGTGTATGAAGATTGTTGTGAGTCGGAAATTTAGCCATATTGTAGTATATGTTACAACATGTTGAACACATAAGACATGTAATTCTAACTTACCTGCAGCTGGCATCTCTTCTCCTTCTTTCTCGACCCAATCCAAAGTAACTCTGTCTGGAGTATTGTTCGCCTTGTGCTTGTTATACAAGTCGAAGAAGCTTCTATCCAAGAATAATCCCTGGGCTGGAGCTACATTCACCTTGATACGATGGTCTTTTGTTAAACTTTGCTTAATCTTTTCAGTTGACACGGCTTCCCGTGCTAGATCAACAGCTGCCGACACCATTTTACGAATCTGATTGAGCAGAAATGATTGACCAACTACTTGCAGTGGTATCCACTGAGTATCAGGTTGTTTACTTCCATCTTCATTTGTACTTCCGGGTACAATAATGGGTTCGAGTGGTACAAACGATAAAATATATCGACTGGAAGATGCATCATTAGCACCAACACGACGTGTATAGTTGTGAAAGTTATTGGTGCCTTCGAATAGCTTCAATCCGCTCTTTAATCTTTCCATTTGTTCAGATGTTACACGATGATTGATAAGAGCAGCACGAGCATGGTCCAATACTTCTGAACTAATGTTCTCCTCAACAAGATTTGATGCTAAAATTGGTGTCATCCTTTCACCCTTTTGTTGACTCTTCTCCTCAGGGAGAACTGCATCAAATGCCTTGCGTACCTCTTCTTGAGGGCAAAGCAGATAGCTCGGTACCATGTATTGATATCGTACCTTATCACGATTAGTTCGTGCACAAAACATACGTGTTACACGCTCAAAGTCTAATACACGTATATCCTCGGGCATATACTCATTAACTTTCATCCTCATTGCATCTAAATCATCACCTTTAATCATTTCTCCTTTAAGTGAACAAACCTGGGCAGCGGCATGCACTCCCTTATCTGTTCGGGCAGAGTTACTCCATGAGTACTTCCCAGGATGACCAAAGTTACGTTGTGATATAACACCTGCTCTATATAATGCCAATTCAATCTCAGCCTGGAGGGTATGAGCATTGATATTGATTTGAAATCCAGAATAATTCGAACCTTTGAAGGAAACTAACATTGCTAACTTTCGTTTTGGAATCTTTGGTGTCTCGTCTTCTACTGCTGTTGTACTTGCATCATCTGTACCGGGCTCAACTTTAGTATTACTATCGGTTGCTTCTTCTTCTACCTTCTTCTTTGTATCATCTAAATCAATACTAACCCCAAATTTCTTTTGCATATCAATATGTGCAAACGAGCCCTCATGAGGTGTCACAGGTTTATCTTCATCATACTTCTTTGTCCAGTGTAGACTTGGCTTTTGCTTCTTACTTTTAGCATCACCGTTAGTATCTAATCCTAAGTTTGCACGCTTTCTATCCTTCTTCTTTTTATTCATTTGTTTCCATCTTGCTGCCTTTCTTTGTTTAGAGTTTTTACCTTTATTGTTACTGGTCTTTGATTGGTCATCTATGTTATTATCTGCTTTGTTGGTATCCTTTGGTGATTGAATGGTATTGACGGGGGTTGCAGAAACATTAACACCTGTATCTTTAGTATCACTTTTAGCGGCGGCAGTAGTATCAGCCATGATTGTTATAATATGTTTGAATGAGATATACTGATGTGTTGCAATTAGATGTTGTGATGATTGCAAGAAGTTGTATGGATGCCTTCTTCCGATTGTAGCAACAACTTGAGGACGAGAAGAAAGATGTTTAAATAGAGCACAACTTATTAATCTGCTTCTTGGTAATGCCATGTAATACGTTACCTCAAAAAGTAGGAGGGAGACGGGAGATGAGTTGGATAAAAGAGGATACCAAATAAAAATATATAGTAGGTATCTAATTCTTTCCACTTTCCGTGCGATTTGCTGCAGTGGCCGAGTGGTCTAAGGCGTTGCGTTCAGGTCGCAATTTCTTCGGAGGCATCGGTTCAAACCCGGTCTGCAGTAACCGGAGCAGATCTCTTTTTATTTTAGCACAACCAACGTTATGGTAAGGGCAGAGGTACGATATGATATTACACTTTTCATCCAATCTTCTCTCCTCCTATTCTTTGAATAGTTTCATCGATTCCAAGATATCTTCTAGCGTTACCTGGAAGAGATGCGCGTTTCACAGTTTATGAAGAGAAGAGAGATGAAGTAACTTCTGTTAGTGTATACGGCTTGAAAAGACAATCAAATAAAGACATACAAAGGCCAAGACTTTCCTGTCCATCGTCGTCAGTATCTAGAGACTTTAGTAATGCCATTATCTCCCTCTCGGGTATTTCGGAGTTTGTTCCTAGTTTCAACATTAGATCTTTCATTTCCTTGAGACTTAAAGTTCCAGATTGATCCTTATCGGCAGCTTTGAATGCTCTCGATACATCGTCACCAAAGCGAGAGCTCTTTATCGCCTTTTGAAGCATCTTCTTCCGACACATATCTCTTAATGCCGCGGCATGTTCGGGGTCTGATTGAAGTAGTAGGAGAAAATCCGAGCCCTTCATCTCATATATTCCACATACTTTTGAGGTACATATTACTGATGACGATCTGGGGCGTGAGAAAAGAAGGGAGCTCTCGCCAAAAGAGTCTCCAATCTCGAGATGATGCAATGTCTTGCCACCATGTCTAGCCTCTAGAGAGCCCTCATCGACTAAGAACATGCTTTTTCCAACGTCCCCTTCGACAAACACTAGTTCTCCTTCACTCAATTTTCTCTTGGAGAAGTTTGTTTGTAATCTTATGAGCTGTTTCGCTTGAGCCAGTATTCGTTCTCTATGTTTTAGTTTCAGAGACTGTTTCACTACTTCACCAGAGGCAAAGTATTTGGCAAAGTCTTCTTTGTTAACAGCTATCAAATCAACTGGAGTCGATGCCCTAGCTGTCGTGACTCTATAATTTCGATGTTCGAGTAGACTCCCTTCGCCAAAGAATTCACCATTGCATAGCGTGGCGACAAGATGTCCCTTTTGGCTCAATATCTCAACCTTCCCGCTGTTGATGAAGAACATGCGATCACCATTATCTCCCGGGTTGTATATATTTTCACCTCGCTTGTAGTGTTGATGGTTAAGCTGAGGAAACAGCTGCGAGAAGTCTGATAAAGAGAGTCCATCCGTAGCCGACTCTTTCTTTGTTGCATGTAACATTGCTCTTCTGTCAGATCTAGACATTGTCGTTCCAGTAACTTTGGCTACTATACGACCTATGTCATTCTCATTTACATACCCCTTGCCTTCTTCGTCGAACACTTGAAATGCTCTTTTCAATAGAATTGTAAGAGATTGTTGTGGCATACTCTTGTTATTATCACTGCGTAAGTGCTCACTATCAACTAATGTAGCAAATATAGCGGTAGCTAACGTGTCGCGGAGATCCTGATACATTGATAACTTTGTATTAGAGCCCTCGATGACATCTGAGGAAGCAGTATCACCTCTTATCCAAGGATGTTGTAATGCAGTTATTGCAGTCAATCGTTTGTTGGGATTAGGGTTCATCAAACTCTTAATGAAGTCTCGTGCTGACGGTGATAGATGAGAAGCTAAATGCATCGGTGGTGGTCTTTCTTGAACTCCTTTCTCAATTTCTTCATCGGTTGCAAGCCCAGTGACGTCAAAAGGATGGACGCCAACCAACATTATGAATAGTATGACTCCTACTGCCCACAAATCAGCTGCTTCTCGTACTCCTTCAATCGTCGGCAAAAGAAATCTTTCTGGTGGCCAATATGCTTTCGTACCTATTGATTGTATACTGGGTTTGCTGTTTACCCGTTCGTGTCTTTCTGAAAAGAGAGTTTCCTCTCCGCGTTTTTCAGTCGATGCACATCCGAAATCAATAATTTTAACTGTCTGAGAGCCCTTATGTTCCGAGCATAGTAGTATATTTTCTGGCTTTAAATCAGCGTGGGTGACCCCTATGTTGTGAAGGAAAGCCAATGCCGAAAGTATCTCCGACACGAGTCGGCTCGCATCTAATTCACTATATTGACCATGTCGTATCAACTGATCAAACATTTCTCCACTTGGCGAAGAGAGTGAGGGTTAGAAGGTTGTAAAGTATGTGTATTGTATCAGGTTATAAGATATAAGATATATTGTATTGTAACTTACCCTCGAGCTAAATCCAAAACGAGATAGTAGTGACCAAAATCCTCATACATATCACGCAGTCCACTAATATTGGGATGACCCCCATTTTCAAATATTCTTAACAATGCATCTGTCTCTCTATTGAAGCTTGATGAATCGGTATACTTCTTTGATATCTTTTTAAGAGCCACAATTTCACCGGTATCTATCAATCGAGCTCGAAATACTTGTCCATATGCCTTATGACACAACACACATGTGATAACCAAATGACAAGTCCAGAAAGTGGTAGTAGACAGAAGATATTACGATATATTATGTGAGATATATGACATACGATTAACGCATACACATCATATGTTAAATAAACAACAACAACAATTAAATACTACTCACACCTTCCCCTAATACAGTTTTGAAATCGACATCATACTTTGATGACATCACTGATCTATGTCGACACTTATTATTCCCAACTCCTCCTATCTTATGTTCAATACTACTTGTCGTCGGTCTTTCATTTATCCGCCGATGTTGAGAAAGTGCTTCACATTTAACTGTCTGTCTCGTATTACATTGATGGGGATGTATCAAGGTATTGGTATATGTATCATCATCATCGTCATTATAAAAACTACCATTGGCCAGTATTACCAGCGGAGCAATGAGTAATGCCCAGTTTCTATCACTCGATACCGTTTCAGCTGCTGATCTACTGATAAATGCATTCTTCCACTGCCGTTGTATAAATCTACTTGACATGGCTATGTCAAGTATAAACCTAGAGCTATATTGTTAAAGGAATTATATTGCAGCAAGATGTTGTGTGGATACCTGAACCTTCCTCCGATAGCAACAAATTTGAGGACGAGAAGAAATATGTTTAAATAGAGCACATCGGTAATCTGCTTCTTGTTAATGCCATCTAACAATACATAGAATAGTCTCGACATTCTCCTACCAATCGGTGTGCCAACAATTTGTGATGGATACCGTTTGCTCGCCAAGGCAGAAATTAGCTTCTTGTTTTTTGTTTCTTAGGTTGCCAACCACAATATTGCAATCTTCCTACTTGTCGGGCTAACAAATAATATCAAAGGGGTGGATGCCATATATATGCGATATATAGGTAACTCTGCCGCTTGAAATATATAACCCCATACGATCTGGTAATCTTAATAGGTTGGTCGATTGAATAACATTGAACCCCTACTACCAAAACATAAGTTATGAGAGATATGCCTCCCAATCAGTTCTGTGATTCAGCGGCGGTGATGAATACGAGTGAAGAACAAAATGAAATCCAACAACACCAAAGGCTTGGTGAAAAGGAATTACATATAGCTCCAATGCTTCACTATTCTACACGTGAGTTTCGACAGCTATTAAGAATACTTAGTAAGAGGGTAATTGTATGGACTGAAATGGTGGTAGATGACACAATCAAAAATGCATATAATCTAGACGCTCATCTAGGTTATGATAGTGAACAGCATCCAATTATTTGTCAGATTGGAGGTAACTCTCCAGAACTATGCGGAAATGCCACTTCTGTTGTTTTAGAACGATACAACTATGATGAAATCAATCTCAACATTGACTGCCCATCTGAACGTGTCAGTGGAAAACGGGAATTTGGTGCAATTTTAATGAAGAAGGCGGAGCTTGCTTTGAAGATTATTAGTGAAATGCAATCCAATGCAAAATCTTCCAATGGAGAAATTATAACCAACAAAGTCTCAGTAAAGTGTCGGATAGGAGTAGATGAATTAGATGACTTGGATTTTGCAGCAGGATTCATTCGAACTCTTAAGCCGGTTTGTAACCGATTTTATCTCCATGCACGAAAGTGTGTACTTGATGGGTTAATGAATGCTAGACAAAACCGAACTATACCGCCATTGAACTATCAACGTGTATATGCGTTGTGTCGGCTCTTTCCGGATTGTGACTTTTGGATAAATGGAGGGGTAAAGACATTGAAAGAAGCAAAGCTAATTGCGTATGGAAAAAGAGAAGTTGATGGCGGCAGTAGCAACAAGGAAAACCAACAGCAACACATGGTACCATGTCAGCTCTGTGGTCTGCCTAATGGCAGCTGTGTCGAGCCACCGTTCATATCACCCGACAATCTTAGAGGATGCATGATGGGAAGAGCGGCAATGGATAATCCATGCTTGTTCCATGATGTAGACCGATACTTTTATGGAGAGAAATCAAATCCATGCCGGAATAGAGGTGAAGTGTTGAACAAATACTGTCAATATCTAGAACAAAGATATCCTAGACTTTGCTGTGTAGATGATGGAGATGATACTGATACAATGCACCGAGATGATAGTTATTGCACCATCTGTGCAGATGTATATGGACCTTCAGAGTGCAGTGATACATTGACATTGACATTGGACTCCACTACAACTACGGATAACAGCAAAGACGAATCAAAGAAGCCCAAATATACAGGACCGACAATGGCGAGATGTTTGAAGCCTGTTCAAGGTATGTTTAGTGGAATACCTGACACTCGGGTGTGGCGACGTGTTTGTGATAAACTTGGCCAGGATCCCAGAGTACGCAATTGTGGACCAGGTTATGTAATAAGGAAAGCGATGCAATCTATACCAAAAGAGATCCTTGATCAAGATTTTTGATGACTATAATATCATATCATCAACAGAGCAAGGTAGAGAAGTGGTACTCGGTATCCTTTGAAGTATCGTTACCATACACTGCCTCGTGAGTATAATATATTGATTTAAGTTAAGCAACATTCAAACATAACCACATACTCTACTTGCTAAACTTTGTTGGGTCGAAAGCAAAACCTGCCTTGCCATCAACATATCTATTTGTGTTTGTAGCAAATGCACCAGGAACCGAGAGATCTATCTTTGGTTTTGAACTACCTTCCCCATTATTTCCTTCATTTGCATCTTCATCCTCTTCGTCTTCTTCGTCTCCTTCACCTGGAATGCAACACAAACAGCTCTTCAACTTCTTTGCTGCCTTAACTGTGTAGTAAGACAAGAAAGATAAACATAAAGTTAGAATGTCGACTGCCAAGTACTGCAACAGCAAAAGATGTTAAAACTCACGGCTCCAATCCTCCTTTGGTTGAACAGTATCTAGCAGTGTCTTCTCCCCGATCAAGATTGCCTTATGAGTAAAGACACACTTTTCAATCAACATCTTTTCATCTTTTGTCAGTTGACTATCCTTAACTGCTTCTTCAAAGTCAGAGCGCATATCTGCCATACATTTAACAGCTCTATCCATCACATCATCAGGCAATGCACGCGACTTACTCCCTGTAATATACTCTAATACATTCTTTAATGATAATGTACTCAAATCGTCACCATTGCCATTACCAATACCAGACCTTTTCATTAAGAAACCCATACGACAGACGAAGGGGGTATAAAAATTCTTCTTCTCTTGTGATTTCATATCCAAAAATACATCCACGGATGCCATCCATGATTCTACTATCGATGCCTGTATACCATTTAAATTTGCCAACATTTTAGGTAATTCACGATTATGCCGTAATGGAGTAATTGGATATGTCGATGATATAACTTTTGGACTCGATGATACTTCGCCCCATACTTCATTGGAGGCCGTTTGTCTGTAAGATGAACCATACTTTTTTCGTAATGATGTACCCATTTCAACCGAGTGACACGCACCGTCATATACGAATACATGGCGTTCATGCACAAATACCTTTTGTATCAATGGTAGTAATAATGGTACACAAGCTTGTCCAGGTAGGCTAAAGAGGACTGTGCGGCTGGATCCAATGGAGGAACGGACTCGCCATGCTTCGAGACGACACAATGCAAAGATTATACGTTCAAATTGTTCTTGTGATATACTTTTGATAAGTTTATTTTTGAGTAGAATATAAGATAGACATGTCATCCAAGCAGGGTTGGAGATTGTTGCCTGATGTGTAGTGTGGAGTGCATATTATGAAGTGAGTGGATATCTGAGGTGACATATCCAAGATAACATACAACAATAGAATACAAAAACTTACCACACCATGATCACACTCTTTAACAACATTCGTTAACATATCACTACCCAAGCTTGAACTAGCATCGGCAACAAAGCATAATGCCGTACTGGTCATTTGCTTTTCAAATGCAGTTGCCAACTTTTCACAAAATATCACGAGTGGAACTCGTACTCTACGATACATTTTAGGTGATGGCGGTGTACTAACATCACTTGTATCTCCCTCACTGCTACTGCTTGACGTTGGTGGGAATGCCAAATATAAATAATACAAGTTTGGATTAATCTCATCCCCTAATTCACATTCAATTGTAACAATTACTGGTGTTTTCTTCTTCTTATCTAATATCTCTGTAACTATATCATCCATTTCGGTAGTATCGTTTGTTGTATAATTTTCCCATACGTCAACTTCAGTCTTTGGATCGTAGTATGATTTACCGCCACCGACATGTTGTCGTATCATTAGTGATGTGTATTCAGTAGATTGTTCTAGTGTATATTTGTATTCTTGACGACGTTTGCTGTATGTATAGTTATGTATGTGTTGCATTGCAAGAAATACATAAGATATAAAGAATTGGAGATAAATTAATATACAATATACAATACAACACGCTGCAAAACAAGCACACAATAAACTTACGCTAACAATCGAGGAGGGGATAGTATTCTTCTGGAAATACCATCCAATTGCATTAGTAAGATACTCGACAAACCCATTGCTGATAACGCGGAAGCAAAAAATGCTAGACTATTTTGACTACCGGCTAATTGACATGAAGCGCTGTCTGTTGTAGAGGTATCAGCGCAAGAGGACTCCATTGTTCTCTTCCTCTTCATTTTTTAGGAGGAACAAGGGGGGGTAGAGGATGGGGAGGGGGGAGATATATGTATAAATTATCGCTTTCGCTTTCTACTCAATTTAGCGATACGTGTAAATAGAGAACGTAGTAAAATTATCGCCAATGTAAATATCTAGCGATAACCGGTTAACAGGAGGCAAAAGACACTAGTAGTTACCACCATATCTTCAAAGCCAACAATACATCTAAACAGCTATCAACGCCCTAGTGATACATATATCTACAATTGTTGCAACACAAAGAATAAGATAAGATAGAAAAAATATGTCGGATAATAACATAGAATCATTGAACAACCGTAGACATAATGATAAGTATATGCCTCCGCACGGTATGACAATGATGAGACCAGGCCCTGGCGGTATTACACAATTCTTTGCTGCCGATGATGAAGGTAATATGAGACCTGTTGGACATTGTTTGACGATTGAGTGTGGTAAGTAGTTTGCTCAGATTACCTGTTTACCTGTATTGTATCGATTCAAATAATATTATGTGCGCACAAATTCTTATTACTATGTTTTAGGACGAGACTTTGAAAAAGTAGCAAGGCATGACACTATATTTAATTATTCACCTTTTAATGGCGGAAGGGAGACGCATGAGAAATTTTGGAAAGAGAGAGAGTTTGAAGTGATGTTATTGCCATTGGCAAATAAAAGTGATGTATATTGCTGGATGAAAGGAAAGGTTGCGTCATGGTATGAATACAATATGGGGCCGGGCGATAGAAGTGTGAAATGGAGATTAACAGCTGATATTATACCTACTAATGAACATTTAGGAGTGGGATCTTGTGTATATCATCCCGAAAAAGTTGACCAATTGGCAGTAATAATTGAAGTAGCAGAAGACGGGGATAGGTGCACTATTCAATACGAAAAGGATGGCATTCGCTCGTCTGGATGGAAAATTGATGAATTAAAATCATATGACGGTCAACTAGACTTTGAAGTACATCGAATGAATGCTCAGGGTGGGGGCATTCTAAAAGCAGATAGATTGAATCAAATAGTGAACAATCGGATCGGGTTATCAATGCGATGGTTATCTGCTGTGTCCGAGATTCAGGGCGATTATAATCCAGATGCTGACCACTCAGAAAAAGAGGGAACCCTTGTGCCAGGTGTAGCTCATGGGCTTCGTCAGCTACCGATTGACGGTAGATTAGATGATAGGAACACGGGCGGGGTTTGGTATTTCGACCCTAACCAACAGGACTTGGATCCTAGCAGTCTTGTCTTAGAGGAGTTGACCATCAAACTTCGCTCTTCGAATATTAACATGATTACAAATATGATTGGGGAGGGAGGTAGTTGGGAGGAGATGAAACTGAAGCTTCAAAAACTGTTGATTGGACTCACAGGAGGATATGACACAGAATTATGCTATGCACTCCTGTCAGTTCCGTTCTATTTATATGAGGAGTTAGTTGATTTCTTTCTTCAAGTGTTTAGCGGTGAAGCAGACCTCGATGATGAAACTATAGAAACCCTAGAAGAGACGGACTTGCACCCTGACGAATGGCTTGCCATCTTTCATTCTGTTGTTGCAATGGGGATATACCTCCGAAATGATAAGGAATGGCATGAATCTAATACCCTGAATGATGAAGATGTTAACGCCAAGTATGATGCGGCCCTGTATCGAATTATCAACAAAGTTGGAGAATGGTATGAGGAGCAGAAAGAGTTCAGGGCAGCAATTTGGTGTTATAATGTCAACTTAAAGTCAGCTAAAGATACCAACGTTCAATTCCCAACAAGGTCAAGAAAGGAGTCTCTCATATCTCAGCTATGCTACATTGGACTTGCAAACAAAAGTATGGACAACTTTGTAGAAGCTGGCAAATACTATGAAGATGCTATTGTTGAATGTTCTACTGCAAATAGCTCTGCATTTAGCGCTCCAGAGGTGAAGAACGATTTGATGAAGATGATATCCGGCAATGCAAAAAAGTTACAAGAAGAGGCTAAACAGTGGTTTGGTTCAACAGGTCGTATCACGAGCTGGGAACTGGTATCATTGGATGACAACGACAATACACATAAGAAATGCCAAACCTGCGGTGCCGATGCAGCTCCCAAAAAGTGCTCAGCTTGTCATTTGGTATCCTACTGCAATGTCGAATGTCAAAGTAGTCATTGGAAGTCAGGTCACAAACAGGTTTGTTTGGGTAAATTGCGTGGCAAATAATGAGATGAAATTGTAATGAGTGTATGTTGAAAAGCATAATATGTAGTGTACCAAGCTTAAGGTAACACTCGAATAGTATGACAGATATTATGTACTAACCCTTTGCTTGTATTGTCTATTGTCATCTGATGATCTACCCTATAGAGAATACACAAAGTAATGCCGAGTAATAGCATCAATCTAATGATAATGATGATGATATTCGAGTTGCCTTATTTCTATATTGTTTCCCATCCTGAATGACCATAACCAACCTCAGATCTAAAAGTGGTAGTGGGCCTCCCCCAGATTTATTATAGCGAGTAAACAGTCTCTTAACCTACAGGCTTAATTATCAAAACAAACGCCAACAAAGAGCCTAGATGGAAAACTCAATAAGGACTTTTGCCCTTTTCTGCTCAGGTGGCGACTTTAGCATACACATATCATCACCGTCCTCTTCTGATGATGCCTCGCTCTCATCCAATATGACCTTTCTTTTCTTCCGTTTCTCAATTTTCTTCCTCTTATAACCAGAAACTCGAATGGTTGATTCACCTCTGTCTCTTGCCTTCTGTCGTCTAAGTTCTCTAACAGTTAACTTCTTAGATAACACGCCACCATCTTTATCGTTCTGTTTTCCAGTACTGATGAAACAACCCCTATCTCGTGTCACTTTACCGGCACTCGCTGAAGTAGAAGACTCGTCTTCAGATGATGAAGACTCGTCTTCAGATGATTGCAGGTCAATAATAGAGGACTTCTTCCTCGCCTGACTCTTCATTAATCGTTTCTTACCATAAGCTTTCCAACGGTCCATAAGATGATGATTAGGATTCTTCTTCTTTGCATCATCTTGCTCGTCATCAGATGTGAATATGACAGAGGGAGACTCATCGTCGGAAGAGGAGTGGGTATCAATAATGGGGGGAGGAGTAGACTTAGATGTCACGACATTTGACTTTTCCCTTCCGGATACTTTTTTATCACTGAAGTGGAAGTCACGCGATATACTTTTTGTATTGAGAGATGAAATGCGGCCTTTCTTCTTTCGTCGTTGATGGATAGGAGATGCATAAGTTCTCTTCTTGTTGTTGTTTCTTTCTACCCCCATACTCGTACTAAGTTTTCTACTCAATCTTTCCTTCAGATATCTTTGTGCGTCCGTAGCTGGTAAGTGACAGTACTTTTCTTGCAACACCGTGCTATTCTTCAAGATATCCTTCCAATTATTACCATACATGTCAACTCCAAGTTCTAGGGCACTGTCCTCGATTGTCGACCACCTATGCCGTGGATAGCTATTAGAAGTACTTGTGCTTGCATTTCTACTAGCACTCTGGTCATCAGAGGGCTTGAATAACCCCCGACGCCAGCGCTCTCTGATACCTTCCCGAGCCTTCAGGACAGTTACACCCGAATAGCGATTCTTAAGAATGTCTGAATTGTCTAGAATGTCCTTCCAGTTGCCATTTCCATGAATTTTTGCACGCTTCCTCAGCTCGTCATCCTCTTCCTTCGTCCATTCTAACCGCTTTCTCTTATTCGTTCCAGGAAGTACACTTCCTTTAGCCATTGCAGATGAGGGCGGTGCGTTAGATTGCTTCACCGTACTCTTTTGCAACTTTTTATCTGACTGTGCCTTAGATTGCCGTGCTAAAATACTCTGTACTCCATTTAGCAATACTATTCAGAATCTTCTTATCAACAGCGTCACTCTCGGGTTCATCTTGTTCAATATTCATCAGCTTATTGATATACGTTGTCCATGGTTGCATGATTGTGGCAGATCCGTTCCTTTTGTAGAACATTTTGGCTATACTTTCGCAGTGACCTTCTGCATAGCTCACCTGAAGTGTATGTGTCGATACATATTAACATAAGATACGAGAAGAAATAGGGCAAGAGATGATAATCTGATGAGACTTACGCTTTTTGAATACTATCATTTTGCTCTTTATAGCCAATTATGTCAATATGAGATTCTGCAGCTGAACGAAGATCAGTGACTGTACAGTTGATACCAGTCATATCAAAAGTTATTGCTTTTAATATTGTTGTAATGGCCATGTCCTCGAATGGCAAATACGAACCATCTGATGACAAATCTAAGTCCTTTGCCTTTCTCAAAAAGTTGAACATTTCACATTCCTTACTGTGGTCATATGAGAAAGTCATAATATGAGCTATTTAAACTAACATAGATGTGCAAGTACAGAGATATGATATCAATACAATATAATCTTACCGTGAGAGCCTTACATCAATTGGGTACTTGCCTGTCTTTCGGCCACTTGCAGACAACTTCAGCCGCCAAGTCTCCCCAACTTGTTTAATCTCCGTCCTCTTTAACTCTACATTCCTTGTTGGATATCGTAAAAGTGTTTGGATGACAGATAGCTTTTCTACCTCGACAACAAATAAGCCATGAACAGATTTCTTTTTTTCCAATGTTAGATTGGGTTGCTTCCAAAATTTAGACAATGCATTGACTCTCCAATATTGGGCCTCGTGCACTTTTACTATATCCAAAAAGGATAAGGCTTCTCCACGCTCTCTTCTTTCGCAAAGAGATGGACGATTGTTCATGTCTGTATTTGCACTTCTCGAAATTGAAGCATATAATCTTCTTATGTCATTAATCATCTCATCTAATTCAGATTTGTTAGAATGTATATCGTTTGATTCCATGAACTTGCACATCCCGATTACTGCCTGACAAATCTTATTCATAGTCCATAACTTAACATTACGTGTATTCTCTAACCATTTGCAATATGAGTACAAATCGTCATAACAAATGATTAGCTCAGTTAAATGCACATCATGTGCTCGTGAACATTCCCGATCCATCACGGCCCACCCATGATACCTCAATAACTCTGCTATGAATTCATCTTGTGTGGATTTTGATATCCCTTTATGCTTGATGTTTTGTTTGTGTTCCTTCACAGAAGATGCATTGAATGGGGATATTGCTTGCTCTTTTAGTACTTGCTGCCATTCACGATAACACCGCAAGAGTGTCTGGTCATTATCACAAAGATCACTCTCATTTGTACGATAGACAATACCCCGAGGCATATTATTTAAGTAATATCTCGGAGTTGTTCAATTATTGACACAAAATTGATGTGAAGTATGAGATTATATTTGGATACTGCTCACACCCGTAATACTAGATGCAATATTGTATTATCTACAACGGCGACTAACCGAACTAGAACGGGTACATAGAGAGAATAATAAACATTAGACCATGGAGTGTAATGCTCTAGAAGAGAAGAGTATTAAATGGTCAAACTTGCCATGAGAGGAAAATATTTAGCGAGCAAACGGTATAAACGTTTGAGCTCTCAACTCTCAATATATAAACATACTTAATTAATGTGATATCACCACTATGCCCACCTTTGCAACTCAAAGCTACAACCAATACTACATTTGCCCTGCATGCCTGCATTTAAATAATAAGACAGTCTTTCGCCCGACAACCTTCAACTTCTTTCAATTAGGATACGATAGAGTATCCTAAACTCTCCTTTTATTTGCATGCAAAATGGCATCCCCTACTTTACCACAACACTCACCATTATCATGTCAATACTGTTATAAATATACCCCATCATTATCTACTTCAGTATGTCCAATTTCATACTTTGGTCTATCTTGCAACTTTGACAAGCTGGCAAAGGAATATCCAGACTTTCAAATTGCATTAGATGATCATTTAAATGGTAAGCAATGTGGTAGTGATGTTAGTCAACAACAGAATCAGTCTCGGTCACAGCAGAAGAAGGAATGTAGTATAAATGGTTATGATAGTAACAATGATAAAGATATGCCTGATAGCTCTTCTATGTCATCTATCAATAACAGCAACACACATCAGAATACAACAACACTCTCAACAGCAAAAAGAACACATAACTTTAACACATCACTAACACGATCATTACTACATTATCATTTTCATATACAACTACCATCATTACCAGAAGGGCATTTATGTCCCCCGATACCAAATCGTGCTAATTATATATGTTGGTTGAATGAATTGTTGATACAGAGTCAAGTTGATTTGTATCGATTTGCTACTACTTCTATTAGTAGTAGTGGGGAGAAAGAGGAGAAGAGAAGTAGTAGAGAGATTAATAATCAAGTTTGGCACTGTCAGGGTATTGATATTGGTACAGGAGTTAGTGTTATATATCCATTGTTGCTAACTACAGAGCTGTTTAGTGGTAGTAGTGGTGATAATAAAGCAACAAGTGCATCTCATCAACAACAAAAACAATGGAAGTTTCTAGCAACAGATATTGATCCAATTGCAATACAATCAGCTATTACTAATGTTCAAGCAAATCATCTTGAAAATCAAATACATATTGTACAAGTGAAGATGAAGTTGAATGATGAAACGATAATAGATGTTGATACTTCACAGGCTGGAATGAAAAAGGGTCCATTATTCACTGCCATGGAGGAAGCTAAACATCATTCTGCATTTCAATGTAGTAGTACCATGTCAAACAACTCTGTTCATGCGGTATCAAAGAAGAAGGAACAGCTGGTTCAGTATCCAAAATTTGACTTTGTAATGACAAATCCACCATTCTATTCAACAATAGAAGAGATAAAGGCACCAAGAGCCGGTGATAAAAGATGTAGAACGGACATGTCAACTAATGAAGGAGTATACTCCAATAGTATTGATATGGATGAGGAGAATGACAACGTCAATGAAGGTGGTGATGTGGGATTTGTTACTGCAATAATGAATGACAGTCAATACTTTCGACAACATGTAACATGGTATACATCGCTTATTGCCAAACGATCATCACTTGATACATTACTTTCCAAATTACAAACATTAGATGGAGTATGGGGTAATAGAGGTCAGATTCGTACTGTTGAATTCCATCAGGCAAATCTTGACACTAATGAAAGTGATAGAAGTAAGAAGAAAAATAGTAGTAATAGAGTACGATGGGGTATCGGATGGACATATGAGAGAGCAATTGGTCGATGTAGTGCATGTCGTGTCAGAGGAGGATTACAGTCATTTGATGTAAAAAATAGTGTTGATGATAATGCAGCTGACAATACCACAATGGCATGTGATGAGGTAATGTCTCGTTTAACTTCCTATTTCGAGAATCTACGAGATGTTTCACTAAAGTTCTCACAAGAGATGAGACCGAGAGAAGAAGATGATCGCACTACCACTGTAAGTGAGGTTGAATCGATTGACAACACAAAAAATAAACTTGAACGATGTGTAACTGTAGTGGAGGAAAGATTTCACAATTGCAGTCCATCATGCTTGTCTCCTCAACTAGATCATGAGCAGGATAATTCCAATTTACCATATGAGGGTCACTTTGTCATCGATGCTTTTGTGGTCCCTGACAACAAGGAGGTGGGTGATGATAATAAGGGAAATGTTAGCATTCAAGTCATTCTAGAGATGTATAGTCATACAAAGCATGGTACATTAATCCTCAACAAAATCAGAGGACCATTGCAAGGAGAGATCACGAGGACAAATCGAAGATGGAGACGCTTTCGAAAGAGACAGGCAGAGGAAGCGTGAAACTAGAACTGTACAAGGAGTTGTTACATATATCAAACTTGTGTTTATAAAGCTTTGAACTTGCCTTGCTGCCACTGCTAACTCCCTGTCCAACACTATCTTCGTGGCAGGAAACAAGCTGATATAAAAAGGAAGTTAGAGAAGAAGAATCTAGGAATGGATGGACCTCCCAATGGTCACAAAACTTGGACTAAAGGAAAGGACATGGCAGAAAAGGCATGGTGTGTGTTGGAAATCGAAGGTTCAACATATTTTATTTCCCTGCCGCCTGGCTATATCTTCAGAACATTTGGTCCCTCAAGACGAGGTCGTTTCTTCCTTGTTGTGGTTTCGTTTCTTCCTAGTTTGCGGTCGGTACCGTCGCAATAGACCGAGAGATGATGATGGGGAAGATTATCCATGAGTCTCAATTGAGCTCTATATCCTTCACCATGCAGAGGCGAGCCACCAATTTGATGCAAATTGAGTTGGGCGTATTCCATATTGTTCTCGATACACCAATCTTCAACAACTCTGATTGTGAAATATGCTTCATTCTCACCGCTGTTGAAAGTAACAACACCAGATGTCTGCTCATAATCCCCACATCCATCGCGGTCATAGAGTGGCATGGTCATACATTCTTCGTATTTAGTGCTATCAACACCAATTGCAGTCAAATCAGAGACGGAATAGGCGATTGAATATTGGTCATTATTCCAAGACAAGTCTCGCTCGATGTAGATCTTCACATGCCCATCACGTTCAAGTACACCAAACTCTACCTTCGAGAACTTGACTCTTATCCACTCCATATCATAAACAAATGCACCACCTCCATTATCAACATAACTATCACGTCCTGGGGAACAAATGATTGCTGTAATACCATCTATAGCCAGACTTGTACCAAACAGATCTCTTGCTTTAATGTCTGGTAGAGCAAACTTGCTATCTTCGGTTGTTTTCCAATACGCCTTTTGGACAATCTCTCCGCTGGGACCAACCTTGGCAGGAACTCGAAGGAAGACATAGACTGAGCCTGCTTGTTGTGTGAATTTGCTTGCTTCTTTAACATCAATGTGACCCTTGTGGATGAGGTAGTCAATCAGTCGAATGTTACCACCTGTGGCACTATAGGTTCTACCACTCTTCATCAAATCTTCCAAGTCTTCGGGTATTGGACGATTAATAGTTGAGTTCGAGTGTGGATGAACAGATATAGGTTCTTGATAAAAGCCATACGCTGGAGAATTTGAGGACCCAACAATTGCAATCCCTTGATCATTATCTACATCGACAGACACACCGAAGAGGTTTCCAGCCCGTTTGTCACTGGCAGCCAACCTTTCTTGCTCGACCCAAATACAATTCGAGTTGCTAGGTGAAAGGTCATTCAAATCCAAGGGGGGATCGCATTCGTTGAGAAACATGTAAGCAGCACCTGCCATTGGAGATTCTTCTCTTCCAGTGTAGTGTTGCTTCTCGGTTGTTCCCAGAGATTCGTTTGGTAGTGCACCACCTCCCTCCGTGCATTGACCAACGTTGTTTACAAGGCAAGTGCCTTTCATATACATGTCCCAACTGAACTGAAATTCGTCGGCATTGATATGTCCCCATTTATCAATACCATTATCCACAATTCTAATCTGACCAGCTCTACCTATGAACATCTTTACATCCCAGTGCACTCTGTCCATCCTCTCCTCACATTGGCCAGTGGCTCGAAGTGATGGATGGCCATCAACGAGGAGTTCAACATAGACTAATTTGTGGTCACATCCTCCGCCAATTAGGAATGATATTTCCTCTCCACGAATAATGAAGGGATCTGATGTTAGAGTGCCAATGTGATCATTCCCTTGAACAGATCCGGGACTTTGCTCTTGATCTGGTTCTAGATAGGAGTCATCACTTCGTTGATGTTGATCGAAGGTGCCTATATAATATCGTCCAACCGGCCTACTGCTTTGAGGTACACGTATTACATTACCATATCGTCCGATGGTCTTTCTAAACTTTGAATTATCTCCAAAGACTGGCTGATTGAGAAAAGCAGTACCTGTCGCCACCCAACCTTGCAGATCACCCGTCTCAAAGTTCCACGTTGTCCTTGTTTTAGCTGCACTGTACATACTTCCAATGATGGCTTGAGGTCCATCCATGGCAATACTTGCTCCAAACAAGTCTGAACTCGTAACATCTCTCGGTTGTAGTTGTCCGTCTTCAATATACGGCTGATGGGAATGTATTGTTTCCGTCGTGACAAATGGTTCTACTGTGGATAGAACACTAACATGGAACTGTTCGCAGTGAGTACAATCATGATCATGCCATTGTGGTATCAACGTTGGAAGACTGTCCTCAAAACTGCTGAGGAATGAAACCCTCCAAGCCTTTGTGTATGAGTGACTTTCAATCACTTCACTTGTTTCGACATTTACCTCGCCGACTGTTACCATTGCCTCAAGGGCGACTTTAAATGAGTTTGGACTGGCATTATGTGCAATATATCCTGAAATGTCATCATTAATTCCTTGGTGATTGTCAAACTTTACTCTAAATGTCCCAGCTGTTATCTTTTCATCTGATTGAAGAGTAACAATTTGTACATGCGGCTGAGAGTAGAACGAGTAGACCTTTCCTTTCCCAAGACCCTTGTTATGAATACCATCCGTATTATAATGCTCCCGTTCATTGACATCACCCCAATTGCCATAATCAGCGTATGGTGCACCAACAAGTACGGTCCTTTTGTCGGTAGCGAGTGCTATACCAAAGCCTTGCTCGTGCATGTGTTGGACAGTAAAGTCTTGACCGTAGATATCAAAATCATAATCACTACTTCGTAGAATGGCATATGAATCCCAAGTATCTTGTTCTCCAACATGATGTGATCGACGAAAGACATAGACTTGTTCCATCGTTGATGATCCTACAAAGGCCACATCTTCGTGTAGAGCGATGGCACCTCGTCCTCCAAATCGATCTTCTGATGACAATATGGCATCGCTTGCTGTAAGCTTTGCTTGTAATGTCCAAGAGTCGGCACTTGAGTCAAAGGTATAAACAAAGGCAGCAGATGAACCGGGCGAGCTAATCAATATTGTAGTATCATCTCTTCCATACGGTTTGTTGATGGCAACACTTTGGCCAAAGTACATTTCAGCTTCGATATCTTCTGATGGAGGTGAGAGAGTTTGAACAAATTCCCATGTTCCAGACAATGATCTTTCAAATAGATGAGCGCTCCCTACATTCTTCAGTTGTTTGACATTAGAATCGAATCCACTGCTTTGATCAGAACCAACAATGAGCATTCCAGCGGAGTGGTCAATGTCTATTGCTCCTCCCATTCTTGCTGATTCTTCGTGTATATTATTGCCAGTTAGAATTTGATATGGCATATTGCCGTCTGGTGCTTGTCCATCACCATTATCTGATATAGAGATGGTCGTCTGTAATCTTCCTAATTGGCTTGGGAACATTCCTCTCATATTTAATTGAATGGAGACATGTTCGTTAGGAACTTCCAATATTTCATCATCGTTAACTTTGAATTGAGTTGAGACAACTCTCTCACCGGCCTCAAACTGCAATTCAGAGTTGAGTAGACTGTAGTCGTTGATACCTTGGAAGTCATACATGCCTTGAATGAAACGACTACGAGTCTCATTACTACCGTAATGTTGACTTCGACCTAATGCTGTGTTTCCTGTTACTAACTCAACTGCTGTTTTGTCATGAGAAGTTATATCACTCAGTGAGTAAAGCTCATCAATATAATGTTGGAAGTTCTTTTCTGCATTTGCATCCATTGTTCGTATTGAAACTGCTTGCTTGTTATTAGACGATAATCTTTCGATATTGATATCAATCACATCGCCTTCAGTTAGAGAATATGGACCATCAAGGCTCAAGTTCAAAAAGCTAATGTCATAAATTAGTGCTGCGCCACTATTGACATTCAAGTGTTCTCTGTTTGGGGCTCCGGCAGCTGCAAAATCTCCTTCAATTGCCACACTACTACCTAACAAGTCCTGCTTTTGTGGTACATGTGAGTATAGAAATGATTGCTCTGTCCAGGTTTGACTGGATTCATCGAAGTCAAATAAATGGGCCTTCGACCTCAACTTTATAGGTACATCATGCTCGACATGAGTAGTACAAGAGAGACTTGATGTAGCAAAAGTATCACAGTGAATAAATGGCATTCTATTCACATCTCTAAATGTTTCATCGTATGAATCAAAAGTGATGTGCCAAGTGTGTCCTCCATCTTTGTCTGGTAGTACGGATCTCGAGACTGAGACTGATCCAGGTGTTAGACTTGACTCAATGGCATCCTTCATTTGATTGGCACTTGTAAAAGATGGTAGGAAGGGGGTTGATCTTGGTATATCAACCCATTGAAGTCGAAACTTGGTATCATCCACAGCATTTATACATTCTGATTTCTCGCAGTAGGTCTTGACTACTTGCACTGGTCGAGGTGGTGCAATTTTACCTGACGTGTCTTCTACTTGACCCACGATAATTCGATTATTCGTCATGGCAACGCTAATACCAAATCGATCACCAGGTAAGACATTCGATGGAACTAGTTGTTGATCAAGTTTGAATGCACTCGTCTTGTCTTCTCGTGAATACACATAACAAGCTCCTATATTCTCATGATTTGGAGATGTACTACTGATGAGAATAGCAGAAGTACTCTTGTGGGGAGCACATATGACCGCCTTGTTATTGAAGAGTGCAAGCGAATGCCCAAACTCATCTCCATCACTTGGATTGTTTGGCTCATAAATGGCTTGACTTGCAAGGAATTGTGTGCCTTTCTCTGATCTTTGAAAGACATAGACGACACCATGTTTGTTGGAATGATATGGTGCACTGATTAGAATTGTGTCACTGTCTGCAACGATTGAGCTACCAAATCGTCCTCCTCTGTTGTGTTCATGATTCCAATTGATATCAGTTAGAGAGTCCATGAGCAGCCAAGAAGATTCTGTCTCGACTTGATGGAAAATGTATACCTTTCCGGTTTCATGAGAGTAGCCAGGTGATCCAATTATAGCAAAATTGCTATTATGATCAGTTGTAGGTATGAATACAGAGCTCCAACCAAATTGAGCAGCGTCTGTAAGACTGTCGAGACCATCCATTGGAGTGAATTTCATTATTTGTGTCCATGTTGGCTCGCAATAGTTGCAAGAAACATGTCTTTCGAATAAATATACCGATCCACTCTGTTTTGATGTTGGATGTGAGTTATTTACATCCTTTCCCGTGGGGGATACAGTGCCGACACGTTGTTCAACAACTGTTATGGAGGCACCCACAAGGTTTGATGCATCTACTGTCAGAAGTTCCAAATCACCACTTCGTTTTTCTGTTGTACTTATACCGCCTCCGTCAGGAGTAAGAAACGTGATGGAAATACTCTTCTCGGCTGTACCATCACAGAATCCACTTGACAATCCATCCCAATCATTTGGAGTAAAGAGGAGTCGAGGAGTAGAATGAATGTTTTCTGTACCTCCATACAAGCCTATCATAGCGTTTTGAATGTCAGTTAGTGTTGCATTATGTTGAATTGGAGATGACTTGGACCCTCGGAAGGACAAGACGAAATATCCATCGCTTGCTATACTACCTCTACAAGTCATTATTTGTTGCTCGGGTAATCCATCTACTTCTTTTGATGGTGCTCCAACCAAGAGATAGTTATCAGTGATGCTGACACTTGTTCCAAATGCATCATTGGAATCATAATCAGATACCGTAACTGTGGCCTCTTTCACCCATTGTTCGCGAACGTTACGAAAAACATCAACTGACCCACTACCTGCTCCATCACTGCCCATTTGATGTGTCATCCATTGTGCTTGGGTATCTTCTTCTCCTCTTCCAGTTTCGCTTTGGACTACATAGTTTGCATTCCACCCAATCAAGTGACTTGTTACTTCGAGTGTTGGTAAATTGCCGCGTGAGCTTGAACCTCTTGGGTCTAGTAGCCATCCGTACTCTGTCAACTTGTTTACAGACTCAAATGTAATCGTCCATGTAAAGCCTGATTTGCCAACTTCGTTAGTAAATGATCTTCGATTCGATACTGACACCTCATTGATTGAATCTAGAGACTCGAGAGCTAGTTTGATCTCTTCCTCGGATGAGTCGAAGGGAATAAAGTAGCTTGGGTTACTACCACGGAACGACATTGCAAAGTGTCCACTCAAGGTACCACGTCCTTCAAAACCAGTATGTATCCACACACGAGCATCTTTACCAGATAGATTAGAGGATACAGTTTCTAATTGAGGTATATTGATGTCTTTTCCAAATTCACCCACATGATGTGAAAATATGATAGTCCATCGACGTCCTAATTCTGGAATTGAGTTTTCAGGGTACATGTTCTCTGATTGAACGATCAAAACTGATATGGCGAGATCTTCCTCGATGGCTTCTTTGACCATATTGCTTGACGCATCATATGATATATCTCGACTAATCAATCCAGTGAATGGATTTACAAGTTGAAATGAACCATGTAACATGTCTGCACTTTGTGTGATAGTTGATGATGATATGTAAGATCCAGTTCCAATAAGAAAATCACCATCTGTCTCGAGAAGTCCTACACTGCTTGATGACTCTAGAAATGTAATGCTCCAAATCCAAGAATTGAGACTATGACACGATAGATTATTGTACCTTGAAACAGATATCAAGCCTACCATATTTAGCTCCTCTTCAAGCGTTGTTTTGATTTGATCGGCACTTACATCAGAGTCAAACAATATAGGAGATGCGAATTGATACTCTCCGTTAACATTGTAGGTTAGTGTAAATGATCCATCGACAGTCTCGCCAACATCAGCACAAGTACTGAATTGTTGAGTAGACATCATGGCTTGAGAACTATTGACACTAGTGGTAATGAGTTGCACCTCATGTTCTTCGGTTGATGCTTCAGCATACACTGTCAAGACTTGGATCTCTGGAATAGGATTTTGTTTTCCTGGGGCTCCTACAGCAAGCATGTTGCTATAGAGAGAAACCGAACTTCCATAGAGATCTCCAGGGTCTCTATCTGTCAAGTTCCCCTGCACTTGATATTCAATACTAGGGTCGACATGTATCGTCTCTGAAACTTGCAAGTATCCTCCAGTACTGGGTACAGTTGATTGATACCAAATGGTGAGGTCGTTACCTCGTTGACCAACCTTTAGGTCACGAAAGACGGCGACACCCTCGGAAACGCTCACTACATTGTCCCCATCTAGATATCCATCAACCGGATTGAGATGCAAGTCAGCGTCCAATGTTGGGTTGGCTGACTTTAATCGTATCCAATCTTCATCATCGAGGTGAAGAAGACTCGAGTGAGATGATGGAAGTAGTGCTTCATCAGACCAATAATCAAGGCTTTCTGTTGAGTCACCAAGCTGGACAGTGTACGAAAATTGAATGGTATTATCATCTACTTGAGATTCGTATTCGGCAGTTCTATTAACAAATCGGCCTGCATTTAGTACTAGTGATGGGGTTCCATTAACGACAACTGGTCGAGAAAACTGAACCTCAATTGAGACTTTGTCCCCTGTTGTGTACTCTCCAGGTGTTGCTGAAATTAGGGAGATGAATGGCTTCCGGCTATCAATCTTAATGTTAGAATTTGTTCCCAACGATCCAGTAGTGTCTGGGAGAGGAAGTTCAAGATTTGCATCAATCGATGGGTTGGAACTTGCCTGCTTGATTGTTCCAGACTTTACTCCATCATGCCCGAGATGCAACGAGTGGTTATCATTGTACTCAAGATCCAGCGTCGTGTCATCAAGGCCAACAACATAGTCGAAATAAAGTGTTGTCGTATCACTACCACCCTTGTAAGCTGCAATACCAGTCTCGTTACGGATGCTCACATTCAAAGTCAGATATGGGTCACCAGATACAATCACACTTCTGCTAAAGATAACAGCTATTTCTATTGTATCCCCTGGACTATATGTACCATCCAATGTCGTGCTCTTCACTTCAATCACTTCGGGTTGGCCACCACTTGTATCAATAATGATCGGATTTAGCTCATCGCCTGACAAGCCAAACTCGTGTCGAGGTGGAAGAGTCAAATCTGCATTCAAGGTTGGAATACTTGAAGCACTCTTGATTGTTGTTGCTCCTCCGAGTTGAAGACTACAAAGTGCTTCAGTACATATATAATTCAAACTTGCACCATTTGAAGAATGTCCATGATGAACAGTGTAAATGAAAACCAGTTCATTATCTGACGACTTTGATAAGTCCAGGATTGCTTTGTTGTCTTGATTGTTGTCGTCCCCTATATCCAACATCAGGGTAACATCAGTTCCTTGTACAACCACTGGGCGATCAAATGTTATTTGAACGTTTATTTCTTCTCCAACTGTGTATGTGCACAGTGGATGGCAGTAGGGAGACTTCATTTTGTCGGTACTAATGGATATAATACTTGGAGGTGAAGAATCAAGTTCAATCACAGGCTCGAGTGGCTCGACAAGATAACTGTCGGTATCAGAGTTGTAGAATCGTAGATCGATTCCAACACCGTTACCATTTACCATTTGACAAGTATCAGTACAGACTATGGCAGAGTTTGTATTTGAATCCAAAACCCAATCAAGTTGAGATATTGAATCTGATTCTGCTGATACATATCTAAAGATCAGAGTGTCTGACTCTTTTCCTGAATAGTAGGAAGCAAAACTGCCAGTATTCAATAAAAGTGTTGGCATCGAACCATGGATGTAGACTTGATCTGTGAATGTTACTTGAATATCAATAATCTCTCCCACTGAATATGTTCCAACAGTCTTGGATGTTGTTGTTGATACTACTGTAGTTATAGGAGCCATTGATGTATCGATTGTCACGCCCGTTTCAGGCGAGTCTGCTATTTGGATGCCCTGCTCAGAAAAGTTAGTGCTAAGGTCAGCATCAAGCTCGAGCGTTTCACTTAGACGTACCAACAAACCTTCAGTATCTGTACAGTCTTTGTTTTCAAAACAGAGACTGCGATATTGAAAGTTTGATGGCAGTGAAGATGAATCTCCTACTACTACCTGATACACAAATGTTAGAGCTGATGTCCCACTTCCTGATGAATAAGTTGCCCACCGTTCATTTAATCCAACAAACAATCCAAGAATGGGTGGAGAAGCCTCATTTACAACGACAGGAGCACTAAATTGTAACAATAGTGTTATTGTGTCTCCTCTACTGAATACATTGCCATGATCACTTTCAGCAAACGATACTTCCAACAGATGAGGACGAACTCCATCAATGACTATATCATAATTATCAGCCATACTCGTTATATGAGATATATCAAGATTTGCATTGGTCGTTGGAGAATGAGATACACGACGAACATATCCAAGACCCGGTAGTCTTCCATTGCCACGCTCTGTATTGTAAGCGACAAGTGAACTCGAGTCTTTGAAAGTTAGATCCGATGTTACATCACCTTCTTTAACTATGTATTGTAGAATTAGACTCGATGTTCCAGAACCAGATATATATCTCGCAACGCCATGATCGATGTTTAATGCAAGTTCCAGACCTACATCAACCTGGAATAGTACAATGATGATGGTGTGAATGTTAGTTCCAATTAGTTGTGAAGGAAAGAAAAGAAAGCAAACATGCACATACCTCGACATCCTTGTTAAAAGATACTTCAAAGTAGAGTGTATCTCCAACAGCATATGTTCCACTCGATGTTGTGGAAGGTTGTGGTATAATGCCTGTAACCATGGGAGGAGACGTATCGATCGAAATGTTCTGCTCATTTGGTAGACTAATTGCTTCTATTGAAGCATCGACTTGAATGGGTGATTCTCCTGCAGAGTTCGTTAGCAAGGTTATCGACGATTCAAGTGTTGGAAAGTTCATCTTTGCACCCTCAGCCTCAGACATATCAAGTCTCGTGGTATCATCACCAGGCCGGACAGTAAAATTGAATGTAAGAGTATTTGCACCAGACCCACTTTTGTATTCTGCAAACCTTGTAGTACAAGGACCCGAACTACAGTCTTGAATGTTTAGGGGCAAAAGTGGCATCCCATTGACAGTAACCTCAAGGTCAAGCGTTACAATAAAGTTTACTTCTTCGCCTACACCATACTCTCCAAAAGAAAGATCAGCTGTGATACTTTCAACTATTGGTTGAGTATCAGAAATACCAATCATTTTGGAAGCTGAAAGAGATGAACCTGATTCAATCTCTGGTAGCATGAGGTTTACACTCCTTCCAAATGCATCTTCAATGGAGTAGTCGTTGGCATACAAAGAACTGCTTGATGAATAGTCAAGTGCTGATTGTGAATGCCCAGTCGCGACATTATACTCAAATGAAAGAATTCTTGAGAATATTCCCTCTTGTGTCAATGGCATAAGCTCGGCGTATACTGCATCTACTGTGCTATCATCATTATTGATACAA